>OHLR01000435.1_pt1 | contig 20654 bp, 16 predicted proteins | sample 1569141 | NCBI WGS metagenome assembly OHLR01 (sample SAMEA3879553, study PRJEB24766) | human gut metagenome | biome: human-associated habitat; feature: feces | place: USA | collected 1985/1987
GGCTGGAAGGCCGCCACCGAGGCGATGTTGATGATCTGCCCGCCCTCCGGCATATAGGGGATCGTCAGCTGACACAGGGCCATCACCGCCTGACAGTTCAGATCCACCATGTTCAGGTTCACCTCCAGCGGCGTATCCACCACCGCCCGGAACTTTCCGAAGCCGCTGGCGTTCACCAGCAGGCCCACCTCCACCGGTTCCTCCGCCAGTGCCTTGACGTAGGTTCCGAAGCTGCTGCGGTCCGTCAGATCCAGCGCCAAAGGCCGCACGGGAAACGGCACCCGCTCCCGCAGCCCCTCCAGCGCCGCCTCATGGCGGGCGATGACCCATATCTCATCAAAGCGACCGAAGGTGTCCACGGTCTCAGCGAACCGGCGTCCCATACCGCTGGAGGCCCCGGTGATAACTGCAATACGCTTCATATTGCCTGCTCCTTTCCGTTGACGCAAAGGGAGACTGCCGGCGGGCTCTCCCTCCCGGCAGTCTCCGCTGTCCTGCTTATTCCTCGCTGAACCAGCACCGCACATAGGCGGCCAGCCCCGGAACGATCTCCTTCATGTACTTCTCCGTGGTGTTGACGCACAGGTGATAGGACTCCTTGGCGCCCCACTTGGTATCGCTGTACATCTGGCGGTACTGGGCACGGTTCTTATCCACCTGCTTGATCATCCGCTCGATCTCGTTGCGGGTCAGATGCTCCCCCTCCGGAGCCCGGCGGATGCAGCGCTCCACCTTGGCCTCCATGTCGGCGTAGATAAACAGGTTCAGGGGGTGATAGTCCTTCAGGATCACATCGGCGCAGCGGCCGATGATGACGCAGTCCCCCTGCTTGGCGAAATTCTCGATGATCTGGCGCTGGGCCGCCGCCACCCGGATGGGCTGCTCCATGATCTCCATGGAGGGCATGGCGAACCGATGGCCGATGGTCATGGGATAGGCGGCCTCGATGCTCTTCTCGGACACATTGGCCACATACCGCTCGTCAAAGCCGTTCTCCTTGGCGATCATCTCGATGATCTGGTGGTCGTAGCAGGGGATGCCCAGCTCCTCCGCCAGGCGCTTGCCCAGCTCACGGCCACCGGAACCAAACTCACGGCTGATGGTAACGATCTTGTGCATACTTCATTTCTCCTCTCTAAAAAGGCACGGATAACAACATATCTCACAGCCCGTAGGGCTGCTTCTTACCATTTAATACTCGTAGCAGCTGCCGCCCACAAACTCCCGCACGATGGAGTTCAGCGGCACATACGGCGTGTGCAGCGGCGGCACCTCCCGCCTTCATCAGATCCGTCAAATCGTTCTCCGCCATGAATTCGTCCGTCAGCTCCTGCCGGAACTGGGGGATCTCCAGCAGATACTTGGCCAGAATACACGGCTCATAGTCGTGGAAGCTGTCGATCTGGATGGTGGCGTTAGACTTATAGGGCTTGATGTAGTTCTCCTCGCCCCGGTTGACGCTGGCCGCCCGCTCCACGGTCTCCCGCAGAGAGTGGCCTCTGGTGTTGTAGTCCCGGATGAGCCGGCGGGCCACCCGCAGCTGCTCCGGCCGGACGATCTTGTCGTCATAGGTGATGATACGGGTCCGAGGAGCCACATAGATGCCGTTGGCAATGCCCCGGATCTTCTCGAAGATCAGCGGGTTGAGCATATGGATGCCCTCTGCAATGATGATGCCGTCCTTGTCGCCCTGCATCTTGCGGTACCCGCCGGTCTTGCCCTCCTTAAAGTCGTACCAGGGGATATCCGCCTCCTTGCCGTCGGCCAGCTGGGAGATACAGGACACCAACTGCTCCACGTTGACGCAGTAGGGGGATTCCCAGTCGGTGGCCTCCGGGGGACGCTGATCCAGCGGCAGGAAGAAGTTATCCATGCTCAGCAGACACACATGGACTCCCAGATTCTGCAAATACTCCTGCAAACGCATGGCGGTAGTAGTCTTACCGCTGCCGGAGGGACCCGTCAGCGCCACCAGCGGCTTTTCGCCCTTGTTGGAGAGAATGGTGGTCGCCGCCGCACTGATCTTATCGTGGAACACCTCCTCACACCGCAGCACGAATTGCGTCTCGCTTCGCATGGCGTAGTTGATGTTCTCCAGATCAATGACTCTCATAACCGGTGGCTCCTTTCGCTGCGGCGCTCTTCCGCCGCTTCCCTGCATCCATCATGCAATATTATTAGGCGTATATTATAGCACATCTTCCCCCCGCTGTCCAGCGCACATTTTCCCCTCCCCCGGCTCCGCAAAAATTTTTTCAGAAAAAATGAAAAAAGACTGGCGAGGGAGCAGCGAAAGTTGTCAAGATGCGTACGGGGAAGTCATAATTATGAACTGCAGAAAAAGAAAGTTGCCAGATGTCATGAAAAGATACGAAACCAGCGAAGAGATCATCTGCACAAACTCAGCCGGAAGATCGCAGACAGTTATGATGCAGTTGCGGTGGAAGATATCGATATGAAAGCAATGGGTCAGTGCCTGCATTTCGGAAAAAGTGTACATGATAATGGATATGGAATGTTCAGGGAAATGTTAGACTATAAGCTGGCATGGAAAGGAAAGAAAATGGTAAAGGTAGACCGTTTCTTTCCTTCCAGTAAAAAATGCTGTCAATGTGGAAGGATAAAGAAAGAACTGAAATTATCCGAAAGAGTCTATCACTGTGTATGTGGAAATGAGATGGACAGAGATCGTAATGCAGCAATCAACATCCGTGAAGAGGCAAGAAGGATGTTGACAGCATAAACTGTCCGTATCCGGACAATTGGATAATAAGAAAACATGCCCGTGTCCGGGCAAAAGAATCGCGGGGCACGCGAGGATAGCTTGTAGATACTTGGCTCAGTAGAGCAGCCATTGAGCAAGAAGCCCCCACTTCAAAATCAGTGATTTAAGTGGTAGGAGCATGTCACATAAAGTAAAAGTAAGGTTATAAAGATATGAAAGAAAAGAAAATCACACGGATTCTGCGTATTTTCATGATGCTTCTTACCTGTATCCTGATTGCATTATTCTTTGGAATCATGATATTAGTCAGTGATATGCAGGGAACGGCTCGTGTAGTGAATTATGCCGGACTTGTGCGTGGAAAGACGCAGCAGATCATCAAACTGGAAAATGCACAGAAACCACAGGATGAAATGATCAGGGAAGTGGATGCGTATATTGATGGGTTACGTCATGGCAGCGATGAACTGAACCTTGTCCGTCTGGATGATAAAGCATTTCAGGATAAGATGGAAGTGCAGGAACAATTTTTTGAACAACTAAAGGAAGAAATCTATAAGGCTCGTGAAGAAGGATATGAGAATACACAGATTATAAATAAAAGTGAAACATTTTTTACAATCTGTGATGAGACAACAGGGCTTGCGGAAAGTTATTCGCAGAAGCTGGCATCTTCCTTAAACCGTCTGGAGAAAATTGTTGTCGTGGATATTATTGGAATTGTGTGTCTGTTGGGATATGAGCTTTTCAAGGCATTACGGTACGCGGCGCAAAACCGTGTGCTTCGTCAGAAGGTTTATCTGGATGAGGCAACAGGACTTCCGAATAAGAATAAGTGCGAGGAGATTCTGGCATCTGAAGAGCCGCTTACGGACAGGGAATCAACAGCGGTAATGGTGTTTGATTTAAATAATCTGAGAATCATTAATGACCGGCAGGGACATGAAAGAGGCGATCAATATATCAGATCATTTGCAGAACAATTGCGGGCAGCACTTCCGGAGAAATATTTTGTCGGAAGAGACGGTGGAGACGAGTTTATTGCAGTGTTAAAGCAGGTGGATCATGAGCAGGTGAAAGACTGTCTGCAGATGATACGGGAACAGACGGAGCGTTATTCCAAGAATCATCCGGATATGTTACTTAGCTATGCAGTGGGATATGCATTGTCTACAGATTTTCCGGGAAGTAATATGAAAGACCTGTTCCGATATGCGGATAAGAACATGTATGTAGACAAAAATCGGGCGAAGATGAAAGAAGCAGCTGACAAGCGGAGAATTAGGAGTCGGCTGTTACAATCTGTAAAAGAAAAAGGATTTCATTTTACAGATTGTCTGTACTGTGATGCGATTGTGGATCAGTATGTTGTTCTTCGTGCAAGCTCAGAATTTTTTCTTGCAGATGATGGTAGTTATTCTGGTGCAGTAGAGCAGATTATACAGGAGCTGGCGGAGGAAGAGAACCGCAGGGAACTTTGGGAGAAACTTCAGCTGTCGGAAATCCGGGAAACACTGACAGAGGAACATCAGGTAGAGGAATATTTTTATTGTCACAAAGATGGTGACAGAGTTTTGCGTGGCCGGATCACACTTTTACTGCCTGACTTTGCTGAAAATGGAAATCTGCATCATTTTCTTGTTGGGTTTGATGTTTATCAGGACAGGGACAGATTGATCGTAAATGAGAAAAAGCAACTGACACAGTTCTATGAACAGCTGACGCAGTCCATTTTGGAAAACGGAAACTATATAGAAGCATTGATGGATACAGCAGAAATAATCCAAAGTGTTAATCTGACACAGAATTTATTAGAAAAGATATTTTGGCAAAACAGGGAAAACAGGCAGATTCCAGACATAAAACTTCCATGTCCTTATGATACGTATTGTAAGACCTGTCAGCGGTTCGTGACAAAAGAGACGAGAGAAAATTATCGTATCACAGAAAATCCGACACAGCTGATCGAACGTTTTAAAGCAGGCGAAAAGCAGGTGACTGTGGAATATCAGGTAGAGCAAAGTGATGGAAGCAGATGCTGGTGGCAGGAGACAGTCCTGATGTCACAGGAGATGGTTTATGAAAGTAAGACGAAGCAGACAAGTACGGTGATCGGTGCAATTATTTTGTTCAAGGATATTTCAGAGTTCCATGAGCAGGAAGACAGAGAAAGAGAACGTCTGCAGGTTGCATACGAAAAAGCGGATCTCGAGAGCCGTGCGAAGACAGAATTCATGAATCGGATGAGTCATGATATCCGTACACCGATCAATGGTATTCTCGGAATGATCCAGATGATCCGTAAGAACTATAAGGATCAGGAAAAGATAGAAGAGTGTGTTGATAAAATGGATCTGTCTGTCCAACATCTGAGTGAACTGGTCAATGATGTACTTGATATGAGTAAAATAGAGTCAGGATATTTAGAGTTGCAGAATGATACGTTTGATCTGAATACGTTGATAGATCAGGTAGAAGTTGTGGTCAGTGCACAGGTAGAGGCAATGGAAATCAGTTATGAGAGCCATCGGGAAAAGGTGAATCATACGATGCTGAGCGGAGATACGCTGCAGATCAGAAGAATTATGCTGAATCTGTTCAGTAATGCAATCAAATATAATAAGCGTGGAGGAAGGATAGACACTTATGTAAAAGAACTTTCTTTTGATGGAATGTGTGCGGCATTCGAATTTCGTATTACGGATACAGGTGTCGGGATGAGCAGAGAATATATAAAAGAAGAATTGTTTAAGCCTTTTACACAGGAAATAAATGATGCAAGAACGCAGTATAAAGGAACAGGGCTGGGAATGTCAATTGTAAAAGGACTGGTCGAAAAGATGGGTGGAACAATTCGGGTGAGCAGTACGCCCGGCGTTGGAACGGAGTTCCGTTTTTATTTGAGTTTTCCAGTAGTTCAGCCGGAAAAGGAAAGCCAGAATGAAGAATGTGTGCAGAGAACAAAACAGGATCTGAAAGAGGATAAACCGCTCAGAGGATATCATATTCTTCTTGCTGAAGATAATGAGATCAATATGGAGATTGCAGAGTTTTATCTGGAAGAAGCTGGTGCACAGGTGACAAAGGCATGGAATGGACGGGAAGCTGCGGAACTATTTAAACAGTCGGGGCTAAGAGAATATGATGCTGTTCTTATGGATATCATGATGCCGGAGTTGGATGGAAAAGAGGCATCACGAAAGATCCGCTCTATGGCAGACCAAAGGGAAGATGCAGCCGAGATTCCGATTTTGGCAATGACAGCACAGGCGTCTACCGAAAGTATACATCAGTGTAAGTCAGCCGGAATGAATGAGTGTATCTTTAAACCTGTGAACGCAAAAGAACTAATCAGATTACTTCAGGATATAGTTGCAAAAATATAAATTGAGAGGGAAGGAAAATGCACGAATTAGGTGTTGTCTTTTATGTTGTAAAAGATGTAAAGAAGGTTGCGGAGGAAAATCATGTGGAGAAGGTTTCTGCCGTGACACTGGAGATCGGGGAAGTGTCAGGAATACTACATGATTATCTGACGGATTGCTGGAATTGGGCGAAGAAGAAAGAACCGCTTATGGAAGAAGCCGAACTGAAAATCGAGCAGATAGAAGCAGTAACATTTTGTGAAGAATGCCAGAAAGAATATCCAACGGTAGAACATGGGAAAATCTGTCCGTACTGTGGAAGTGAAAATACCTATCTGCTTCGTGGAAATGAATTTTTAATAAAAGAGATAGAAGTATCGGACTGAAAAATCAGCGTCTTACCTATTGTCAACCGCTTTGATAGATGATACAATACGAAAGACTTAAAAGAATCACAGGTGTTGCTGATCACAGCAGCCCGTAAACATTTCTTACAGTTTCTAGTAATACACGAGTTAAGCGAGGAAAAGAATTATGCGTCAGATTATCTATGATAAAGTGAAATACATTGCAGACAAATACAAAGGATATATTGATACAGAAGATTTGATGAAGGAAGGACTTACAAATCGTCAGATCGGTCTGTTGACAGCAGAAGGAAAGCTTGAGAAGGTAGCACATGGACATTATTGGATCATTAGTCCGGAGTTTTCCAAACCGGAAGATTATAAGGCAGTGGAAGTGGCACGAGTAAATAGAAAAGCGGTAATCTGCGCAGACAGTGCATGCTATTACATGGGCCTGATCGATAAAGAGCCGGAGATTCTTTCAATTGCAACAAGAAGAAGTGACCGTCACAAGATGAAGATGAATTTTGAAGTCAGCAGACATTACTTCTCAGAGCAGGCTTTTGAGGATGAGAAGCATGTGTTTGATACAAAGTACGGTTCTTACAATGTATATGGAATTGACAGAAGCGTGTGCGACTGCATCCGTTTCCGTGAAGACATTGATAAAGATATCTTTGAACTTGTTATTGAGAACTACAGAAAGTACGATAAGAAGAATGAAGAACGTCTCATGGCATATGCAAAAGCAATGCGTATCGGAAGACAGGTAGAGAGAATCGGATTGGATAGATAGTTTATAATAATGATATAAGAGAGTCTGTCATTTTGACAGGCTCTCTTTAATTAAAATAAGAGAAAGGAAAGAGCACATTATGAAGACATTGCTTGCATATCTGAAAGGATATAAGAAAGAATCAATACTTGCTCCGCTGTTCAAAATGCTGGAAGCATCTTTTGAGCTGTTTGTTCCGTTGGTAATGGCGGCAATTATTGATGTGGGAATTGCAAATCAGGATAAGCCATATATTGTGAAAATGTGTTTTGTACTGATCGCGCTGGGAATCATCGGACTTGTCTGTTCCATTACAGCACAGTATTTTGCAGCGAAGGCAGCAACAGGAGTCGGAACGGGAATAAGACATGGATTATTTGAACATATTCAGAAATTTACATTTACGGAAATGGACCAATTAGGAACATCTACATTGATCACACGAATGACAAGTGATATCAATCAGATCCAGTCAGGTGTGAATCTTGTTTTACGATTGTTCCTGCGTTCGCCGTTCATTGTATTTGGTGCAATGATCATGGCATTTACAGTAGATGTGAAAGCAGCACTTGTATTTGTTGTGACGATTCCGCTTCTTTCACTTATTGTGTTTGGAATCATGCTTGTGACGATGCCGATGTATAAGAAAGTGCAGGCAGATCTTGATCAGGTGCTTCTTGCAACGAGGGAAAATCTGACAGGAGCAAGAGTTATCCGTGCATTCAATAAAGAAGAGGATGAGACGAAGCGGTTTGAAAATGCGAATCAAATTCTTACAGATGCGCAGAAATATGTGGGACGCATTTCCGGAATGATGAATCCGCTGACATATATTATTGTAAACGGAGCAATCATAGCATTGATCTATGTCGGTGCAGTCCGTGTTGATATCGGAGATCTGACCCAGGGACAGGTTGTGGCACTTATTAATTATATGTCACAGATTCTTGTTGAACTTGTGAAGTTAGCGAACTTGATCATTTCCGTGACGAAGGCGGCAGCATGTCTGAACCGTGTGGAGAGTGTGCTTGCTGTGAAACCAGATATGAATGAGGGAGATGTAAGATGGAAGAGCAATTCTTCCGAAACAGATTGGGATTTGAAAAATAAAATTCCGGTCGTAGAATTCTCTCACGTATCTTTGACCTATAAAGGAACTTCAGATACATCCTTATCTGATATAAATTTCTGTGCCAAGAAAGGACAGACGATAGGAATCATCGGGGGAACAGGTTCGGGAAAATCGTCTCTTGTGAATCTGATCCCAAGATTTTATGATGCAACAGAAGGTACAGTGAAGATCAATGGACGTGATATAAAGGAATATCAGACAGAGAATCTGAGAGAACATATCGGTGTTGTTCTTCAGAAGGCAGTGCTTTTTAAAGGGAGTATTGCGGACAATCTCCGTTGGGGAAAGGAAGATGCAACAGAGCAGGAAATGTATGATGCATTGGACATTTCTCAGGCAAGAGAATTTGTTGATACGAAACAAGGTGGATTAGAATTTCAGATTGAACAGGGGGGAAGAAACCTTTCCGGAGGTCAGAAACAGAGAATGACGATTGCGCGCGCACTGGTTCGGAAACCGGAGATCCTGATTCTTGATGACAGTGCATCAGCGTTGGATTTTGCTACAGATGCGGCACTTCGCAAGTCGATCAAAGAGATGAAAAACCAGCCGACCGTATTTATCGTATCTCAGAGAGCAGCATCTATTCAGCATGCAGACCAGATCATTGTGTTGGATGATGGAGCAATGGCAGGAATTGGAACACATGAAGAACTGCTGAAGGATTGTCCAATCTATCAGGAAATCTATTATTCACAATTTCCAAAGGAGGCGGTAATCAATGGCTGATAAAAGAAAGACAAATAGTGAGAAAAAACAGAAAAGTCAGGCGGCAACATTGAAAGAAGTAATCCGTCGACTTGGAAGATACAGAATTTTTCTCGTGTTTTCAATTCTGCTTGCGACTGTGTCCGTTGCGCTTACATTATATATTCCAAAGCTGACAGGACATGCAGTTGATTATGTGATTGGAAAAGGCAAAGTGAATTTTCCGGGAGTCATTCAGGTGATGATTCAGATTGGTGTGTGCACACTGATCACGGCATTGGCACAGTGGCTGATGAATGTGTGTAATAACAAGATGACCTATCAGATGGTTCAGGATATCAGAAATGAAGCATTTGATAAAATAGAGCAGCTACCGTTGAAATATATTGATGGACATCCGTATGGTGAAGTCGTAAGCCGTGTAATTGCGGATGTTGACCAGTTTTCAGATGGACTACTGATGGGATTTACACAGCTTTTTACCGGTATTGCAACGATTGTCGGAACATTTTGTTTTATGTTATCCGTAAATGTATCGATTACATTTGTTGTGGTTCTTATCACACCGGTATCATTCTTTGTAGCAAATTTTATTGCAAAGAGAACATTTCGTATGTTCCGCCTGCAATCTGAAATACGTGGAGAGCAGACAGGATTGATTGATGAAATGATCGGAAACCAGAAAGTGGTTCAGGCATTTGGGCGCGGAGAAGATGTAACAGAGCGTTTCGACGAAGTGAATAAAAGATTGCAGGAGGCATCCTTGCGGGCAACATTTTTCTCATCCATCACGAACCCGGCGACACGATTTGTTAACAGTCTGGTTTACACAGGAGTTGGAATTACCGGAGCATTTGCAGTTGTACGCGGTGCAATGAGCGTAGGACAATTGTCCAGTTTCTTGAGCTATGCAAATCAGTACACAAAGCCATTTAATGAGATTTCCGGAGTCGTGACAGAATTTCAGAATGCGATTGCATGTGCGCAGAGAGTATTTACATTGATTGATGAAGAACCGCAGATACCGGAACCGGAACATGCAGTTCATCTGACGGATATTGATGGAAATGTGAAAGTAGAGGATGTTTCATTCTCTTATCTGCCAGGTCAGCATCTGATTGAAGATTTTAATCTGGAAGTTAAGCCAGGACAGCGTATTGCGATTGTCGGACCGACCGGATGTGGAAAGACAACCTTGATCAATCTGCTGATGCGTTTCTATGATGTGAATGCAGGAAGTATTAAAGTAGAAGATATAGATATTCGCGAAATGACAAGAAAAAGTCTACGTGCAGGGTACGGAATGGTGCTTCAGGAGACCTGGTTAAAAACGGGTACAATCCGTGAAAATATTGCTATGGGAAGACCGGATGCAACGGAAGAAGAGATTGTCGAGGCAGCGAAAGCTTCTCATATCCATAATTATATCCGTCGTCTGCCAAAAGGATATGATACATGGATCACAGAAGATGGTGGCGGGCTTTCACAGGGACAGAAGCAGCTGCTTTGTATTGCAAGAGTTATGTTATGCAGACCACCGATGTTGATTCTTGATGAAGCAACATCATCCATCGATACAAGAACGGAGATCAAGATTCAGCAGGCATTTGCAAAACTGATGGAAGGAAGAACAACTTTCATTGTTGCACACCGTCTGTCAACCATCCGTGAGGCGGATGTGATTCTCGTAATGAAAGATGGAAAAATCATTGAACAGGGAAATCATGAAGTACTGATGAAGAAGGAAGGTTTCTATCATCACCTGTATGAGAGCCAGTTTTCAATGTAGGATAAGGTATGATGCGAGATAGTGAGATACGTTGTAGGTCGCATGAAATGTAAATAGTAACGAAATGAAAAAGGAAGGCTATTAACTACGATAACAGTATAAAGCGTAGTTGATAGCCTTCTTCTTTTCGCTTCAATAAATTATATTTACGGTAGAAGGAATGTATACATTACTATAAAGTGACAGATGCTTCCGCCCATTACGAACAGATGAAAGATTTCATGGCTTCCGAAATTCTTATGCTTGCTGTTGAAAATCGGGAGCTTCAGTGCGTAGATGACACCGCCAACAGTATAGATGATACCACCGGCTAAAAGCCATCCGAAAGCAGCAGCTGACAGATTATCAAGGATTGTAGAAAATGCAAGCACGCAAGTCCATCCCATGCCAATGTATAAAACGGAAGATACCCATTTCGGACAGAATACCCAGAAGGCTTTGATAAGGATGCCGACAATCGCGAATGCCCATACAATACATAGCAGTGTGATACCTTTGCGTCCGCCGATTACTAACAGGCAGACAGGTGTGTAGCTTCCGGCAATCAGAACGGAGATCATCATGTGATCGATCTTTTTCAGAACAGTGTTTACTTTTTCTGAAATATCAAATGTATGATATGTTGTACTTGCCGCATAAAGCAAGATAAGGCTGGCTGCGTAAATTGTAAGCGATACAATATAAAGTTTGCTCGGTTCACGAGCTGCTCTGTATAGAAGTGGTATTGCAGCGATAATTGCCATGATCATTCCAATAAAATGTGTAATTGCGCTTCCAGGTTCTTTGATATAAAGTCTTTTTTCCATAATATATACCTCCAATTCATCTATATAACAATATATAGTTTTTAATACTACATCTCGAATATGTATATACTATAGCACACATTTCTAAAAAATCAAGAGATATTTTGAAATTAAAAGTATCTTATTCCACAAAAAAACAGGATGAAAGAAATCTGTGATGGAAAGTAAAAAACAGGCCGTGATTTCACAAAATTAAAATGTGAAATCACAGCCTGTTCCAGGTTATGTTTCTAATAAGTTCAATCTGTCAATTTATTCGATTACTGTTCCGGTCTTACCATTCAAAGCATCAGCAACTTTATCAAAGGAAGTAATGTAAGCTTTGCGGCCTTCGTGTCCTTCTACGAATTCAACTGCTGCACGGAATTTTGGAAGCATGTTATAAATTCCAAAATGTCCCTCTTCCATGTAAGTTTTTGCCTGATCAACAGTAATTGTATCCAGAGGCTCCTCATTCGGTTTGCCAAGGTTGATACATACTTTCTCAACATTTGTAAGAATGATGAGAAGATCAGCATTAATTCCTTCTGCAAGCTTTCCGGCTGCGAGGTCTTTCTCGATAACAGCACTTGCGCCACGTAAATGATTATCCTGCTCAAGTACCGGAATACCGCCGCCACCTGCTGCGATAACAATCTGATCTGCATCAAGAAGAGCTTTCACTGCGTCGAGTTCAACAATCTTGACTGGATTCGGAGCAGAAACAGCACGGCGGAAACCTTTACCTGGTTCTTCCACTACGAAGTTACCTTTCTTGCGTTCTTCATTTGCTTCCTCAGCGTTCATGTAACGACCAAGAACTTTTGTTGGTGTGTAGAAAGCATCATCATAAGGATCTACGATCACCTGAGTAAGGACTGTGCTGACTGTACGGTAGATACCACGGTTGAGAAGTTCTTCGCGGATTCCGTTCTGAAGGTCATATCCGATATATCCCTGGCTCATGGCAGTACATACAGACATTGGGGATGTTGTATAGTCCGGATGGTTCTTTGCAAATTCATTCATTGCAGTGTGGATCATACCAACCTGCGGAGCATTACTGTGTGTGATAGCAACCTGATAGCCTGCTTCGATCAGATCAGCGATACATTTGGCAGTGCTTTTAACGGCTATTTTCTGTTCTGGAAGTGTAGTTCCAAGTGCACGGTGTCCCAGTGCAACAACGACTCTTTTTTTCATAATATTTCCCTTTCTTCTAAGCTGTAATAGTTTGTCAGGGGGAACAGGTTCATACTGTATTAGAAAAAATCACAACAGTAAAACCAACCTTACTGATAATTAAGATTTTACTATTATTTAGCAGTAAAATCAATATTGGATTATGCCTGATAGAAGGTCAAATACAAAAATTGCTGTCAAAAGAATACAAATTGAAATTCTCATCCATTTCTTTAATTTCATGAAGAGACTGTTCCAGCGCGGAGCAAAGTAATAGAAAAATGCACAGCCAAGAAGTGCAAATACTGCCCCATCACCAAGATATGCTTCTCCATTCATGAAAGCAAGATAAGAATGATATTTCGGAAGCTCAATTCCAAAGCCAAAATCAAGAAACAGCTGGATGAGATAATCAAGAACTGTATACACAATAAAGTTGATAATAAACATAGTAGCCGGTTTCTTGATATATTTCTTTAACAGCAACAGTATGAGCAGCCCACAGATTCCGTACAACGGGAGCCATGGGAGTGTCTTAAGAGTAACATTTTCCAGTGTGCCGCAACTGAGCAGTTCGGAAATGATTTCCAAAAGCCATCCGAAAATAGAAAAGGCATGGAATAAAAATACACAGGACAGAAAGTCATAATTCTGCGCCGGATTGACCGGTGATTTTACTGCGGCAATAGGTGGTTGCACAGAAAAAAGAAATACCGGATACTGATACGGTGCAAAATAAGAGATCTTTGTGTAAGGACCTTCAGAATCGTCATAAAGTGCTTTACTGATCAGAAGTTCATCTTCAGAAGGAACATGCTCAAGATAAGAATCATTGAGCTGCTCATATTTAGGAGCTCTTGAAAGCACATAGTTTCTTCGTAAAAACAGATATAAGGATGCTTTACAGTTCATTTTGTACGGGCGGACATAAAGGATGTCCAGAATTCCAAGTGTAAAAAGAGATAAAAGCTCCCAGCCGAGGAAAGAACAATCTAACAAAAAGAGCTTCCATTTATTTCCCTTTGTAAGCTGTTTAGAGAGAAAAAAGGCATTCTTTTGATTGATTTTTGGATTCTCTGCGAGGATATATGGAATCATGCTATATTCATAATGCTTAATAATTCCACCGATAATTGTTAAATCCCAAAGTTTCTGAAAAAGCGTGTAGCAGAACATCACCCAGGAAGGATTTGCCAGGTAACGCAACTTATATAAAAAGAATATTTTAGAAATATTCGTATCCTCATAGTTATAAGATTCAACAAAAAAACGTTTCTCACCGACAATCAAAAGATTGCTGATAAAAAACTTATATAAAAGTGAAAGAATGACCCCAAGTGTAAGAAACGAAGTGACAATAAAGTCCGGACGCTTCAGGTAATTTTGAACCGTATGCAAAAAGGCAGCGGCTATGAAATTATCAGGAATAAAATCGAGAAATGCACTGCTGAAGCTTTCAGCAGAAATAAAAACAGGTAAAATAAGCGCTGTCTTTGTCTGAATCTTATCAGGAAAATAATTCAAAAATAAAGAGCGGGAAATTGGATACGAAGCTGTGAGCATTGCAATCAGAAAGCAGACAGACACACTTCGCCAATAGTTTGATTTTATTAAAATACGCGCCTTTTTCTTGAGCTCTTTTCTTGACCACATAAATAGTATCCCCCATTGAATTGTTGCTGCGGTTCACATGCGTGCAATCAGCAACGCATCGTTTCCATAGATAACATCATTATAATTTAGTTGCGTACAGTTTACAAGTTAAGGTTCAGCTCATAAAGAAATATGTTATACTGTAGTTACTGGTCGCACATCGTGTGAACAGTAACATACTATAATTTACGCGAGCAACGAGCCAAAGTCCGTGCTTGCACGAGACCTTGGCGACTGCCGCGATAACTTGAGAAACTCGCAGAGCGTGTTTCTCATAGTTGTTGGGTTCAAGCGGATAAAATCTGCAGGTTAAGCGATTGTGTACCTGCATCAGACATAGAGATAGTGAAAAGAAAAGAGAGGTACGATGAACAGACAAAGCACATTATGTTATATTGAAAAAGATGGAAAATATTTGATGCTTCACAGAGTAGTGAAGAAAAATGATGTGAATAAAGATAAATGGATCGGCGTCGGCGGACATTTTGAATATGCAGAGAGTCCGGAGGAATGCCTTCTGCGTGAAGTGAAGGAGGAGACCGGTTATACATTGACTTCCTGGAAATACAGAGGAATCGTGACATTTGTATATGGAGAAGATGTAGTGGAATATATGTCACTGTATACAGCAGACGGATTTACAGGTGATCCGATCGAATGTGACGAGGGGATTCTTGAATGGGTGGAGAAAGAAAAGATAAAAGACCTGAATCTATGGGAGGGAGACAAGATTTTCTTCCGTCTGATGGACGAAGAAGAGGAATTTTTCTCTTTAAAGCTTGTGTATAATAAATCTGATGTGCTTGAGTATGTGGCACTCAACGGAAAGCCGATGGAACTTTTTGATGTGATTGATGAAGATGGAAATAAAACCGGACAGGTGAAAGAACGCGGTGTTGCACATAGAGATGGAACATTGCACTCAACGGTACATATCTGGATTGTACGTTCGAATCAGGAGAGTGGTTATGATGTACTCCTTCAGAAACGAAGTGAATGTAAAGATTCGAACCCGGGAGCGTATGATATTTCTTCTGCAGGGCATGTCAGTGCCGGGGATGAACTGATGGAAAGTGCATTGCGTGAGATGGAAGAGGAACTTGGAATTCATGCGAGAGAAGATCAGCTTCAGTTTATCGGAACACACAGAGGTCAGTTTGAAGCAGAATTTCATGGAAAACCATTCCGTGACAATGAGCGCAGTACCGTATATCTTTACAGAGAACCGGTGGACATTAAAAATTTGAAATTACAGGAATCTGAAGTGGAAGAAGTGATCTGGATGGATTTCGAAGAATGCAGGAAGGGTATTGTGGATGGTACCCTGCCGAACTGCATTTATGAAGGAGAGTTCCAGATGGTAGGAAAAGCACTCGGGATAGAGTAAGAAAACGGAATAGAAGATAGAACAAGCGTGAGAAAAAAAGAGTTGAACCTTGCTTGTCCGGGACAGTAGAATGGTCCGGACAGAAGTTTCAACTCTTTTTTAAAGACTGACGTATATTTTCAGTGTGGTTTCAGCTTATGCTTCTTCTGATAGTTTCTTCACAATCTCAGGGAATTCCATAAAGTGGGAAGCTTTGACCAGAATCGTATCATTTTCTTTGAGAATCTGTCCCATGTTTTGGTAAAAGTCTTCTTTTGTGTCAAAATGGAAAACTTTCATGTTCTTCTCTGTTGCAAGAACAGTTTCTTTCGCAGCTTCTGCCATATCTTTGGAAAGTGCTCCGATGCAGACTAAAACATCAGTGTTTTTAAATGCTGCATATGCTCCGACTTCGCGGTGCATCGCAAGCTCATCGGCACCAAGTTCGCCCATATCGCCAAGGATAGCGACCTTTCTTGTATCTGCATATGCAAGTACGTCAAGAGAGGACTTCATAGATGCCGGGTTGGCATTGTAGCAGTCATCAATGATCGTGTAATGTTTTGCTTCAATCAGGTTGTTACGTCCTGCAATTGGAACGAGCTTTTCAATTCCGCGAGCAATCTCTTCATTATCCATGCCAAGTGCATATCCGACAGCAACTCCGGCTAAGGCGTTGTAGATCATATGATCTCCCGGGATTGAAATATGTGCATGGAAACGGGATGTTGGAGTAACAAACTCAGCGTATGTTCCTTTTAATCCTTTACGTTCAATATTTTCCACATGGAACGGACAGGAAGCTGTAAGACCGAAATAAACCGGAGTTCTTCCATCACGGGAAGTGTAGCTTTTCAGCTTATCATCATCCCCGTTGAAGATAACAGAACCTTTCGGATTCATGTAGTCTGTCATGGAACTCTTTTCCTTCAGGATGCCGTCTCTTGTTCCAAGATTCTCAAGATGTGCATAGCCAATATTAGTGATCACACATACATCCGGACGGGCAATCTTAGCCAGTGGTTTCATATCTCCAAAGTGGCTGATTCCCATCTCAAGAACTGCAACTTCATGTTCCTCACGGATATTGAATACTGTCAATGGAAGACCAATCTCATTGTTGAAGTTTCCTTCTGTTTTCAGTACATTATATTTCTCAGAAAGTACAGAGGCGATCATTTCCTTTGTGCTTGTCTTTCCGACACTTCCGGTGATACCGACAACCTTGATATCAAGGGAACGGCGGTAATGTTCAGCTAAGTCCTTCAATGCTTCTGTACAGGATGAAACGCGGATATAAGGATAGTCAACGTCACCAAGATCCTGCTCAGAAAGAGAGCAGAGTGCACCGGCTTCCATAACCTGCGGGATGAAACTGTGTCCGTCAACACGGGCACCTTTAATTGCAACGAAAAGAGTATCTTTTACTACTTTACGGCTGTCAATTGCAACACTTGAGACTTCGCGGTCTAAGAATGCAGGATCACCGTAATAAATTCCGCAGCAGGCATCTGCGATTTCAGATAATGTCATATGTTTCATTAATATCTTGCCTCCATGGACTTCTTAATGATCAGTTCGCAAAGATCGCCGTATTCGATTCCATAAACCTTAGCTTCCTTCGGGAGAAGACTTGCGGAAGTCATTCCCGGAAGGGTATTCATCTCCAGGCAGAACAGATTCCCCTCTGCGTCAAGCAGGAAGTCAGCACGGCTGTAAACATTAAGCTTCAGTGCATGAAATGCCTTTACAGTGAGTTCCTTCATGCGCTCTGCAACTTCTTCCGGAATATCAGCCGGGCATACCTCAGAAGTAGCTCCGTCCTGATATTTATTTGCGTAATCAAAGAATCCTGTCTTCGGGATAATTTCGATTGGCGGAAGTGCTGTTCCGTCAATGATACCACATGCAAACTCACGGCCTTTGATGTATGGCTCAACAACAAGTTCATCTTCGTAGCGGAAGGACTTCTTCAGAGCCTCTGCATATTCTTCATCTGTATTTACAATATAAACTCCGATACTGGAACCACCTGAGCAAGGTTTAACAACAACAGGAAGTGTCAGACCAAGTGACTGGTAAGACTGATCTTCAGAGTTCTTATAAATCGTTCCACCTCCCGGAGTGTCTACGCCAGACTCAAGGAAGATCTGCTTTGCAACACCTTTGTGCATTGCAACCGCACATCCAAGAGAGTCAGGTCCTGTATATTTAATACCAAGCAGATCGAAAGATGCCTGAAGCTTTCCGTTCTCTCCTTCTCCACCGTGAAGACCGAGGAAAGTAATGTCAGCCAGACGGCAAAGTTCGATTACATTCGGGCCAAAGAAGCAGTCTGACTGATCCGGACGGGAAGCCTTAACAGCTTCAAGATCCGGTTCCTCTGTGCTGATATTCTTCACAATCTCAAGCCCGTGATCCGGAAGAGTGAAGACATCCTCCAGATTCTCCGGCGCATTCTCTAATCCCATGAATACATCCAGAAGAAATGCATCATGTCCTTTTTCAACTAATGTACGACAGATTCCGGCAGCAGAAGAAAGTGATACGTCACGTTCTGTGCTTAAGCCTCCTGCTAATACAATGATTTTCATAATTTTATACTCCTTAAAAATTTGATCCAACTATACTTTTACGATTATAGCACATGTTGGCAGAAAGTAAAACAGGAGGAATAAAGATTTAATGGAGGGATTCTTTCTCCCCTTGCTATATTATTTTTGATAGATTCAATGTATTAAATCCCATTGACAATTTACAGAAAATACTACATTATTATATATATAAACAGTTTTTAATTGTGCAAATCAATATTTTATTGTTAAAAGAGAGGTAATTCCACTGGAAGTCATAAAAAATCAAATCAAATTTTTTATTGAAAGGGGAAATTATATGAAAAAGGTTATATGTTTATTTTCCGCAGTTTTAGTACTTTTATCATCTGCCATGACAACATACGTACACGAAACAGACTCTCAAGATTACCTATCAATTCCAAGTTATAACAAAACATACTCTGCACAACCAACAGATAATAATTTTTTGTCACTAAAAGAATATAATGCAGAATACTCCAATGGAGAGAATCCTCTAAAAATAGATTCTCCTTTAACCACTCAAAATGTCCCTGATATATGCTATTTCCACTATCCAAAAACAAAAACCATTATTTTACCTATCAGGGGGAAAAACTAACAGATCTTAGAGAACGAATGGAAAGCAAGAAATAACACTTTGAGTGCAGAAAGTTGGTGAAAAGTTTGGATATAAAACAATTAATCGGTGAAGCAACTGAATATGACAAAAAGCTATCTTTGGAAGCGAAGAAACCAAAGAGTTGGTGTAAGAGCGTAAGTGCTTTTGCAAATACACTTGGTGGAGCATTAATCTTTGGAATAGCCGATAATGATGAAATTGTAGGACTTGAGAATCCGAATAGTGATGCTGAGAAAATAAGTGAAATCATTAAGACAAGGATGGATCCAATTCCAAAATTTCGTCTTCGATTTGAACAGGTCGAAGATGGAAAAGTATTAATTATACTGGATATTTTCAAAGGTGAAGAGACACCGTACTATTATTCGGGTGATGGTGTGCTGGAAGCATATGTTCGTGTTGGAAACGAGAGTGTGAAGGCGACATCAACGGAATTGAAAAGACTGGTGTTGCGCGGTAGAAATACATCTTATGATTCACAGATTTCTACGTATAAGGTGGAAGATTTTGCTTTTTCCAAACTCCGGGAAAGATATAAAAAATGGACAGGAAATAGTTTTGATGAGAAAGATCTTATATCATTTGGGTTGGCGAATGAGCAAGGATATTTGACAAATGCAGGTGCCTTGGTTGCAGATGAAAGCCCTATTCGATGGTCAAGATTATTTTGTACCAGGTGGAATGGATTAAATAAAAGCGGTGGTACAATAGATGCATTTGACGATGCAGAATATTCTGGAAGTGTATTGTCATTAATTGATAATGGAGAAGCTTTTATTAAGAGAAATGCGAAATTAATGTGGAGAAAGACTGCTAATTCTAGAGAAGAAATGCCGGAATATGTAGAACGTAGTTATCATGAAGCATTGGTTAATGCATTGGCACATAGAGATTATCTTGTGAATGGCAGTGAAGTGCATATTGATATTTACGATGATCGTATGGAAATTTATTCGCCAGGAGGCATGCCAGACGGTTCCATTATTCAGGACAGAGATCCGCTTACAGTTCCATCAACGAGAAGAAACCCTGTTTTGGCAGATATATTTAATCGGCTTGGTTATATGGAACGAAAGGGAAGTGGTTTTGGGAAAATAATTGGTGGATATGAATTTCAGATTAATTATGATGAGAGTAAGAAGCCATCATTTCGATCAGATAGATATCAGTTTACTGTGATAATGCCAAATTTGAATTATGATGTCCCTCAAGATCTAATGGATGTACAGATTATAAAATTGATAAGAAATGATAAGAAGATAAGTACAGAAAAGATAGCAGATGTATTAGGTGTAAGTACTAAAACGGTTAAGCGTCATATAAAGAAAATGAACAATGTAAGATATGTTGGAAGCGGATATAGTGGATATTGGGAAATTAAAGTGGAAAAATAGTTTCTATTAAAGAGAAGAGAATCCTTCAGAGCAAAATACTCTGAAGGGTTTCTTTATTATAGAGGAAATACAGATTATATGATAAAATAAAACGAAAAACAAAATCAAAGAGGTAAATACTATGAATATATACGAATTAAAACAAAGAACTAATATATTATCACAGCTTCTGGAAATCTGGGAAGATTCCGTCCGTGCAACACATCATTTTCTTTCC
>OHLR01000450.1_pt1 | contig 20120 bp, 10 predicted proteins | sample 1569141 | NCBI WGS metagenome assembly OHLR01 (sample SAMEA3879553, study PRJEB24766) | human gut metagenome | biome: human-associated habitat; feature: feces | place: USA | collected 1985/1987
TTGTTACCGTCAACGATTACCTGGCCAAGCGCGACAGCGAGTGGATGGGCAAGCTTTACAGATACCTCGGTCTTTCGGTTGGTCTTATCTGCCACGATCTCGATAACGAGGGCAGAAAAAAGGCTTATGCCGCAGACATTACATACGGAACAAACAACGAACTCGGTTTTGACTACCTCCGTGACAACATGGTAGTTTACAAGGAAAACAAGGTTCAGCGTCCGCACGCATTTGCGATTGTCGATGAGGTTGACTCAATCCTCATTGATGAGGCGAGAACTCCTCTTATTATTTCGGGTAAGGGCGACAAGTCAACAGACCTTTATGCAAAGGCTGATGCTTTTGCAAAAACTCTTAAAGTTCAGCGTTTTGCAGAACTTGACGCAAAAGAGGATATGGAGGAATATTACAAGGAAAACGACATTGATTATGTTGTTGATGAAAAGCAGAAAACAGCAACCCTCACACAGAGCGGTGTTAAGAAAGCCGAAGAATTTTTCGGTATTGAAAACCTTACCGATCCCGATAACCTTACAATTCAGCACCATGTAAATCAGGCTATCAAGGCTAACGGCGTTATGAAGCTTGATGTTGACTATGTTGTCAAGGACGGCGAAGTTATCATCGTTGACGAGTTTACAGGTCGTCTTATGTACGGCCGTCGTTTTAACGAAGGTCTTCACCAGGCTATTGAGGCTAAAGAGGGCGTAAAGGTTCAGAGCGAAAGCAAGACTCTTGCTACAATCACATTCCAGAACTACTTCCGTCTGTACAAAAAGCTTTCTGGTATGACAGGTACTGCTCAGACAGAGTCGGAAGAATTCCAGGAAATCTACAAGCTTGATGTTGTTGAAATTCCTACAAACAAGCCTGTTTTAAGAAAAGACCTCCCCGATTCGGTTTATAAGACAGAAAACGGCAAGTTCCACGCTGTTATTGATGCAATTGTTGAGGCTCACGAAAAGGGACAGCCTGTCCTTGTCGGTACAATTTCAATTGAGAAGTCGGAGCTTCTTTCAAAAATGCTCAAAAAGAGAGGCATCAAGCACAATGTCCTCAATGCAAAACAGCATGAAAAAGAGGCTGAAATTGTTGCTCAGGCAGGTAAACTCGGTGCGGTAACAATCGCAACCAACATGGCAGGTCGTGGTACCGATATCATCCTCGGTGGTAACGCAGAGTATATGGCAAAAGCCGCAATGCGTAAGCAGGGCTTTACAGAGGAGCTTATTGAAGAAGCTACAGGTTATGCGGAAACCGATGATGAAGAAATCATCAATGCAAGAAATACATTCAGAGAACTGAATGACAAGTATAAGAAAGAAATTAAAGGCGAGGCTGAAAAGGTAAGAGAGGCCGGAGGTCTTTACATTATGGGTACGGAAAGACACGAGTCACGCCGTATTGATAACCAGCTCCGTGGTCGTGCAGGCCGTCAGGGCGATCCGGGTGTCAGCCGTTTCTTCCTCTCAACCGAGGATGATCTTATGCGTCTGTTCGGCGGTGACAGAATGAAAATGATGATGGAGCGTATGAATGTTGCCGAAGATATGCCTATTGAGAACAAAATGCTCACAAGTATTATCGAGGGCTCACAGGAAAAGGTTGAGCTTCGTAACTTCGGTATTCGTAAGGATGTCCTCCAGTACGACGATGTTATGAACAAACAGCGTGAAATCATCTACGGTCAGCGTGATCAGGTTCTTAATGGTGAGGATCTCCACGAAACAATCCTCAAAATGGTTGAGGATACAATCGCAACTTCAATCAAGCAGTATCTCCCCGAAGGTCCGGCAGAACATTGGAACTTCCAAAGCCTCAAGGATTATTACGCAGGCTGGCTTATCAGAGATGATTCTAAGTACGACTTCAGTCTTGAGGATCTTGAAGATATGGAACCCGAAGAGATTCAGAAGATGCTCGTTGACGATGCTCTTGAAATCTACAAGGAAAATGAAGAACTTCTTCCCGAGGAAACAATCCGTGAGATGGAGCGTGTTTACCTCCTCAAGAATGTTGATACACATTGGATGGATCACATCGACAATATGGATCAGCTCAAGAGCGGTATCAGACTTCGTTCATACGGTCAGCACGACCCTGTTGTTGAGTACAGAGTTGAAGGCTTTGATATGTTTGATGAGATGATTGAAAGCATTCGTGAGGATACTGTCAAGATGATGCTCATTATGCCAAAGCGTATCTATGAGATTCAGAAAAGACAGGACGCAATTGCAGCTGCAAAGAGAGCGGCTCAGAGGGCTGCCGCAGCGGCACAGTCTGCAGCCGATGATGAAGGAACTGTTGAACAGTCAGACGCTGTAAAGCAGGCACTCCACCGTGAGCAGGTTGCTCAGCCTACAGAAACCTCTGCTGACGGCACAGACACAGCCAACAAAACTATCCGTAAGGGCAAGAAAATCGGCAGAAACGATCCCTGTCCGTGCGGCAGCGGTAAAAAGTACAAGAAGTGCTGCGGCAGAGATCTTTAATATGTTTGCATAAAGCGGTTTGTATAATTGCGATTTAAGTGAATTACATTTTGAAGGGCAGAGAGTAATACTCTGCCCTTTATTTGTGCCGAATTTTCAAGGTATTCGGTGATTAATTTGATGAGATATAGATATTGATTATAAAAATATATCTGAAAAATTCTGCAAAATGCTGGTTTTGGGGCATTTTATGTTCAAAAACAACAATCGCAAAATAATACATATTTCTACACGCACAGCTTGGAGTGAACTTGCATAAAAATTTTTGAGATTTTTGGAAGAAGAATTAAAAATCAACAAATTTAGTGCTGAAATTGACTTTTTAACTGCCTGTTAAGGTTGTATAATGGGTATAATTTATCTTAAACGCAAAAAATGGCGATAAATAAGTAATAAAATCACATTATGGTCAAAAATATTAAATCGTATTTGCGGATATGCAAAATAACCAAAAACATTACCCAAAGTTTGGTTATATTGTCTCTACAAAAGTGCAATAAAATATTATATAATTGTATGCAAATCAAAAAGAAGAACAAATTCAAAAATTTGCGTTTCATAATTAGTTGGCAGATATATTGGACTGTTCTATGCAGACCTGTTTAATTGTACTTTGACTGCCAAAACAAAGTAATCGGCAATGAAGGAGAAGAAAAAATTATGAAATTAGGTAAAAAGCTTTGCAGAACCGTAAAGAAAAGCTTTTCCCTTGTGCTTGCACTTACCATCATGCTTTCGGTATGTGCCGTGTCGGGTATGTCGCTTAATGTATTTGCGGCAACATCTTCGGGACAGAAGATTTATATTAACCTGACCAAGAATAAGGAATGGAAAGATTTTTCTTCTGTTACATATCGTTTTGCTAAGGATGACGGCACGGTTCTCAGTACGGGTACTGTAAGCAAAAATTTTTCGGGAGTTTTTGAAACCACTGCACCATCCGGTGCAACAAGAATTGAGCTTTCTTCGGGGGTTAAATTTACTCTTCCCGAAAAGACTGTTGCAAGCGATTCCCGTCGTATCTATCTTCATAACAGTAACACCTATAACGAAGCTTATGCATATTCTTGGATAACCGATACTGACTGCAATGAAAAGTGGCCCGGTGTTGCAATGAACAAGCTCACATCTTCGGACAGCGATTACTACTATGTGGATGTTAAGTCATCCTATAAATATGTAATCTTCAACAGCAAGGGCAATAATCAAACAAGCAACCTCAGTATTAACGATTCATACAGTACCGATAATGCTCTTTATGACGCCTCAAAAAGTCAATGGACTAACCCGTTCATCAAGACCCTCGATCTTTCGGGTGCTTCGGGCGACACGGAATTTTATCTTACAACTGACGGCTCGTTCAAAGAAAGTAAATACCTTTCTGTTGAATCTCCCGACAAACAGTCAAAGGCAACATATAAAACAGTTTATGTTTCAAACGATGACTGGAAGTCTCTTACAAAGGTTTATGCAACTTTTGACTACAACGATGCCTATGAAGGAACAGTTGAGCTTACACAAACCACGGTAAACGGTCATGTGGTGTTCAGCGGTAAAATTCCGACAGATGCGGTTTTAAGATTTCATCCGAAAAAATCTAATCTCAACGGTGCATCTTCCGCAACTTCATATCCGACAGGTTCGGGGTATGACGATTCGGGCTACAGCGAGAACACGGCTACATATGTTAAGACAGCCAGAGGCGAAAGCTGGACAAAATTCTCGGAAATAGGCAATGTAGACTATAACGCTGTTGTTGAAAATTCATTCTCAAATAATCCTAACATAGTAGGCGTTGACGCAACATACTTTGACTACTGGTCTGATATGGAGCAGGAGAAAGGGTATCTTCAGTGTCAGGGTAATGGCAATATGTATGACTATTGGTATCAGTTTGATAACTTCAACAGCTACATAAGCAACATTGCTTCAAAATATAATTCGGACTGGAAGTATCCTCTCTACTTCGGCAATATGTATAAGGGTGATGCCCACTACAATACGTTTGAGACTCACGCAAAAGGACTTACAAACATCAACAATTATGATGATAACTATTACTATGCAGTAAACAACTCCAACGGTATGAAATGGGATGGCGGTAATTATAACCAGTCCTTACAGGGTCTTATGTACAACAGGCTTGACAGCAAGGGCAATCTTCAGGTTATAAATGGTGTTAAAGCCCCGTACTTTGATGCTGAGGCACTTTCAACCGCTACATATAATGGTGCAAGAGTTGCCAATGTTTATAAGTCATCTTTCCCGTTCCGTACAACTACTGACAGTGCAGGCGTTACTACTTATGAATTTACTTCAAAGAGTGCAGCCGATAACATCTACTTCACATGGAACGGCCTCACACCTACAAAAATTAACTACGGTGCGGATAAGAAGTATGGAATTCTCGATGACCTGGGTAGCTTCGGCGGCACCAACGGTTATGGTATTTTCCCATTCAACAATACTTCGGCTACATCATCGGGCAAGGGTACTAACGATAACCTTGACTATGGTTTCGGTATCAGACTTGATATAGACTTCAGAGTTCCGAAGGGTAGTACACTTACAAACGGCAAAGATGTAACCTTCAACTTCACCGGTGACGATGACCTTTGGGTTTATATCGGCGAAGATTCAACAGGCGCTGATGCAGAGCTTGCTCTCGACCTCGGCGGTGACCATAAAGAGGCAAGCGGTTCAATTAACTTTAATACAATGAAAGCAACTGCCGACAATGTATTTGCCGATTACTCAACTCCGTCATCGACTTCATCATCATCGACAACAGTTACAGTTCCGAGTGATGAGTTTTGGGTTAAGACAGGTAATTATACAGACTTCTGTTTGTATGTTTGGCAGGATGAAAGTGTTGGTACACCTAATAATGGTAAACGTTATGTAAAACCTTATGAAGTATCAGACGGTTTTTACAAATTCAAAAAGTCAAAACTTGGCAACAATACAAATGCTATCTTCTGTAAGTGGCAGAATATAAATGACGGCAAGCTTACAAAAGAGCTTACTCTTTCAGACCTTTACGGTAAAATGTGGAACGGTGACGGCACTCCGTATTCTGCAGACGTTTCGTCACATCCTACAAACCTTGGCACAGTTTCAAAGACAATCAACAATGGTGTTCAGCTTGATCCTAACAAGACATACCATATGGTAGTATTCTATATGGAGCGTGGTGAGGCTGAGTCTAACTTCTCAGTAAACTTCACAATGACACCTGCCAACAATGACCTCAAGGTTACAAAGGCACTTGATACAGGCGATGTTGTTTCTGAAATTTCAGATGACCTCAAAGCTAATGAAACTTTTGATTATACAATCAAGGACGACGGCAACGATACTTCCGGTAAAAGCTACAAGCTTACAAAATCAGACGAAAGCACAAGCAGTGAAACTCTTTCAAACAGCGGTTTCACACTTAAAGATGATTATATGGCTGACTTTGACAACTCATTCAAGACCGGCAACGATATGAAGGTTAACGAGTCAACAGACAGCAGTAAGCTTAAATACACAACGAACTGGGAACTTGTTAACAACAGAGTCGGTTCAATAATCAAGAGCGGTTCAACTACGAACTCGGCATTCAAGCTTGTAGACCCCACTGATAAAAAGGCTTATGCACAGCTCCAGCTCGACTATACCAACAAGATAGTGACAGCACCTCTTGAAATTTCAAAGAATGTTGTTGATGAAGACGGTACAACCGACTACGACACAAGTCAGCAGTTTACATTTGCAATTGCTCTCGACTTTGACGGCAACGGTTCAACCTATGACTACAAGACCTATCCTCTTGAATATCAGCTCAAAGAGAAGGGCGCAAGTGATTATTCAAGCACAGCTTACCGTACACCCTTGGACGGTTCGTTCACAATCAAAAAAGGCGAAAGCATTAAGCTTCTCAATATTCCTGTAGGTGCAACTTATAAGATTACAGAGAAAACCGTTACAGGTTATATTCCCTATAAAGTAGGCGATCAGAGCTTTAAAGGTACATTTGTCGGTACTCTCGCCGAAACAGGAAATGCGCTTGACTTTATCAATAAGGTTAATCCTACAAACTTTGCCGTTTCGGTAAATAAGACTCTTGACGGTCAGGCTTACAGCGGCAGCAAGTTCGTTTATACATTGACAGGTTTTGAATCAATGGATACAGCAAAACAGGATACTGACGGCAATACTATCAAGACAAACAGCACAGCATTAGTTTCCAAGAAATCGGCAACACCTGACGCAAGCGGTAAGGTTGAATTCAAAGACCTCAGCTTAATCAATGTGGGTGTTTACAGATTTAAGATTACCGAGGCTCTTGCCGAGGGCGAAAATGCATCCGATTATAAAATGGATACAAACACCTGGCTTGCCGAGATTGAATTTCTTGAAGGCGGTGAAGTAACGCCGCCTAAGTATATTAAGGTTAAGAACTCAGATATTGAAGGCAAAACCGATGCTCAGCTTGCAACTTACTTCAACAATTCTTCTCCTGTTGAAAAAGCCGTGTTTGAAAATGAAACCACACACGGAAGTGCAACAGTAAACAAGAAGAATCAGACAGGCGGTAATGTAAGTGATACGGAATTTGCTGTGATGAAGGTATCTCGTGAGGGTATCTTTACTGCAGATGATATCAATACAATCATTAAAGATGCCACAAAAGATGCCACAATGAAAACTCATATGACTTCTAAAAATACAGACAGGAACGGTAAGGCTGTGTTTGACAATCTGACAATCTTCAAGGACGGTCAGGGCGAGTTTACAAAAACAAACGGTAATGTTGTATGGAGCGACAGTTCCGACAATTATATATCAGGTACTTCAACATATCAGACATACTGTCTGTTTGAGTACAAACCGTCAGCGGGTTACACCCCGAACTACACACTTTCCTACTTCACACTTCCTGTTGAGGGTAAGTACGATGTTACATATGATTATGTTGACGGCGCAATTACAATGCCTTCGGCAAGCGGTGACGGAATGAACGGTTATTTTGTTCTCGGTGTATCGGTTGCAGGACTTGCGGTGACAATGTTCACGGGTTACGCAATCTATTACGGAAAAGGTCGTAAAAAACGCAGAGCAAGACGCAGAAAGTAACCCAATATGATTTAACTTGTTAGAACAGGTGATTTTTTAATCATATGTTTCTTTCATAGAAAACCTCTTTGACTGCTACGGACACCGTTGTTAGCCGGTGTCCGCCATGCAGCCACCCCAACCCGTTTAACCATTTGGTTAGAATATAATTACATATATTAAATCAAACACAAAGGAGAAAGAAAAATGAAAACTACAAAGAAAATCTTTGCAGCAGTTCTCGCAGTAATGATGATCGCTCTCATGATTCCATTCTCAGCAAGCGCTGCAACAAGCGATGCTTATAACGCATTTATCAAGGGCAAGAACGGCTTTACAGTAAATGTTTATAAGGTAGCAAAAATTGACACAACAACAGGCGAATATACAGAAATCCAGGGTGGCACAGCTGTTGAAACAGCTCTCAAGACTTGGAAAAATGCATCAGGTAACGATTCAAAGGCTCTTCTCGAGGCTTGCGAAAATACAACATTTGCAGACAGCAAGGGTGACCACACATTCGCTTCTGACGAAGATGTTTACAACTTCGGTACAAATGAAGCAGGTGTTTACTATGTTAAGGTTACAGGCCAGCCTGCTGAAACAAGCGTAAAGAAAAAGGGCGGCGCTCTCTTTGCTCTTCCTGAGGGCACAAAGACAACTCAGGGTTCAGCAGAAGCTCCAATCGAACTCAAGATTAACACAGGTGCAGTTGAAGTTTCTAAGGAAATCGTTGGTGGCGACATCGATACTAAGAGCACAACTGCTTCTGCAGGCGACACAGTAACATTTAAGCTCACAGCTTCAGTTACAGGTTCTAAGGAAGTTCCGCTTACTGAATACACAATCCACGATAACCTTTCAGGTAGCTTCGACACTCCTGCTGTAACAGAAGTTAAGGTTGACAACACTAAACTTTCAACTTCAGATTACACAGTAGATGCTTCATCACAGTCAGATATTAAGATTTCTCTTTCAGAGTCTTATCTTAAAGCTGCTAAGGAAGGCACAAACGACTTCTATGCAAGTTCAGATGTTACTGTAACACTTACAGCAGTTCTTAAGGACACAGCTGTTTCAGGCAACACTGCAACAGACAACAGCAACAGCGACAGCCTTACATACACAAATGTATACGGTCAGACTGAAAAGTCCGGTGAAACAGTATATGTTTACACATTCGACCTTCCTGTATTCAAGTATGATGGCACAACAGATAACAAGACGGGTCTTGGCAATGCAACATTTGAACTCAAGACAAAAGAGGGCACATTGATTGACACTAAGACAACAGACAGTAGCGGTAATGTTACATTTGCAAAGCTCGCTGCAGGTACATACAAGGTTAAGGAGACAGTAGCCCCTGCAGGTTACAACCTCAACTCTTCTGAGTACACAGTTGTTATTAGCACAACAGGTGTTATCACAGTTACAGTTGACGGTAATTCAAGCACAGTAAATCAGGTAGAAGTTCCTGATTATCCTGTAACAGTTCCTTCAACAGGTGGTATGGGTACAATGATGTTCTATGTTGGCGGTGCAGCACTTATCGCTTGTGCAGGCGTTCTCCTCTTTGTTCTTAAGAGAAAGAAAGCAGCAAAATAATTAATCGAATATCTTTATCTTAAAATCTGTGGTATATGTAATTTTCAGGGGATGCGGCAACGCATCCCTGTTCTATTTACAGAAGAGCTGTAGAGGCGGATGAATATTTATGTTTATATAATATGTTTTGATGTGATGAAAATTGTGTATTGTCTGTAGGAGAAAACCATTACATTTTTACAGTCGGGCATAATATGTTTTTTATATTACAAACTGTCTTCCCGACATTAATTTTCCGTTTTCCATTTTCAATTTTACATTTAACTAAACCTTTCGCTCGGGCATAAATGTTTTTTGACATTACAAACTATCTTCACGAACTGGGAACGGCGGCTCACCGTGCTACAGATTTGTGAGAACAATTGTAATGCTACGCTCGGGCATAAATGTTTTTTAACATTACAAACTATCTACACGAACAGGGAACGGCGGCTCGCCGTGCAGTTGCGATAAATAGTAAAATATAGTATAATAACAACGGAACAAAAACACGCAGAAAAGGAAAATTTTATGAAACGAAAGCTGTCAATTTTACTAATAGCTTTAATATTTGTTGCAGGAATCGGCATAATGAGCTATCCGCTTGTCAGTTCCGCAATTAATAACTATGTCAGTAGAAGCAGGGTTAAGGAGTACACCGACAGGGTTGCTCAGATGCCGAGTGAGAAAACTCAAAAAATGTTTGAAGAGGCGACAAAGTACAATAACAGCCTTTCAAATAATATGATAATTACCGACCCATTCGATGAAAAGGCTTTTCAGAAAATCGGTGCAAATTATGAGAAAACTCTCAATATTGATGATAACGGTCTTATCGGCTATATTGATGTGCCGAAAATCAATGTTTATCTGCCGATTTATCACGGCACAAGCGAAGAGATTCTTTCCAAAGGTGCAGGGCATCTTCAAAACACTTCCCTGCCTGTCGGCGGTGCAAGCACACATTCCGTAATTTCTGCCCATTCGGGTTTTCCGGGAGAAACTTTCTTTGATTATCTCACTGATATGAAAGTAGGCGATGAATTTTATGTTCATATTCTCGACAGAACGCTGAAATATGAGGTTGATCAAATCGAAGTTGTTCTTCCCTCGGAAATCAATTCCTTGCGAATTGTTGACGGTGAAGACCTTGTAACGCTCCTCACCTGTACCCCATACGGCATTAATACTCACAGACTTCTCGTGCGTGGCAAGCGTGTCGATTATGACGATACAAAGTATATTGAAACGGGCGAGTCGCTTGCAAAGTTTGACAACGGTTACATATTCTTTCTCGGTTACAAAATCCCTTATGCAGTCGCAATCGGCATAATTGTCGGCTTTGTTGCACTTGTTGTGTTTGTGGTTGTATTTCTGCTCAAGCGTAAAAAGAAGAAGTCAAACGGTGCAAAACGGCTGAGAGATGACTCGGCTGACGAAAATCAGAATAATTCGGGCGGTGATTCCGATGATTAAAAAAATACTTACGGGTGTGGCAATAGCAATGCTCGTTGTCGGAATAGGTCTTGTCGCATTCCCCCCTATATCAAATTTTATCGGAACACAGATTTCAAACGGTGAGGCTGACGGCTTTGATACCCGTGTTGAAGAAGCTGAGGACGGCTCTTTTGAACAGGCGGTCAAGGACGGCAAGGTTGACGAAGATGGTTACAAAATTGACAGGGAAGGCAAGCGTACCTCCAAACAGCCCGTTGTTTTCAAGGCTGATCTCGACAGACTTTTCAATGACAGCGTTGCCTACAACAAAAAACTTGAAACAAACCAGTATGAAATGCTCCGCAATGATACCTATTCACAGGCTGCCGTCAATCTTGAAGATTACGGCATAACCGACGGCATTTACGGCTATGTTACCGCCGAAACAATAAATATGCGTTTGCCGATTTACCTCGGTGCGAACAGCTCAAATATGAGCTACGGTGCGGCACATATGAGTGCAACATCATTGCCGATCGGCGGTAAGAATACAAACGCAGTCCTTGCAGGTCACACGGGATACATCGGTCGAATTTTTTTTGACAACCTCCGCAACCTCAAAATCGGTGACAGGGTTTCAATCACAAATTATTGGGATACACTCAATTACAAGGTAGTTGAAACCAAAGTCAATAAGCCGAGCGAATCGGGCGACTGCTATTTGCAGAAGGACAGAGATTTGCTCACGATGTTTACCTGCATAAGTGACGGCAACGGCGGTTTTGACCGTTACTATGTAATATGTGAGCGTGCGTCATAATTTACAGCAGACTGCATCACGGTGCAGCCTGTTTTTTTGTTTAAAGACCAATTGTTTAAAACAGAAATGACCGAGTATTTTGTCTGTCATTTTGTAATAATTAATATCGGGAAAAATACGCATATATTGCCGTAAATGCCGAATTTATTTTAAAATTATTGACATAAGAAAAATAGATTGATAAACTTAGACAAGTATGAACAAATTTGCGGATAAAATTACAAACACGGAGGATAACAATGAAAAATATAATTAAAAAAATATCTGCAATCGCAATGTGCGGTGTGCTTACCGTCGGTTCGGTTCTTATGACAGGTGCGGTAAGCGAGGATGAAAATCACAAGGACTTTGAAGTTACAGGTACAACGCAGAAAATCTCAAACAATCAGCTTTTTGTTACAACAACGGGATATACCGAAAATACGGCAAAGAATTTCGGGGCAATGTTCATATCAATGGATTATCAAAAGTACAGCGTGATGTTTAAGGACTGTATTGATGCACCGAAGTTTGTAAATCTCCCGAAAAATCAGGAATTTACTCGCCATATGATAACAGCGGATAATCGTTATTTTGGTAATACGGGTATGAAATTCAATTATGATTCAACAGGCGGAGAATATGTTAAGATAAGGATTAAACTCTCCGACTATTTTCCTGATGTCTTTAATGATGATGACACAATGACCGGAAAACTCAGCGATGGCACATACAAGAATTTTGACTTTACATATGAGGATTTCGGTACAGACAGCAGCGGCAAACCTTGCTATGCAACCTCGGGCGCATATTTTGTCAGCGGAGGTGCGGTAACATCTTTTGTCCCCGATAAGAACGGCTATGCGGAGTTGTATATTTCAAGACAGCTTGGCGAGGATACGGGCCTTATGGCTTATAAATATTGCAGACTTAAAAACGGCGCAGAGTGTAAAATAACGATTGGTGGCAAATTGAACTGCCTGACTTGCGGTGATGCATATCCAGACGGAAACATTACGGTTGGAGATGCAACATCTGTTCAGAAATATGTTGTAGGTATTGTAAAATTCGGCAAGACTCAGCTTTTTAACAGCGATGTAAACCATGACGGCGAAATCAGTGTTGTTGACGCAACCTTGATTCAGAAGTATATCGTTGGGTTGATTTAAACAAAAATAATGGTACAAATGGTACAAATAATATTGTAAATTAAATGATATAAATGTTACAAAGTAACTGCAATTCTGTATCTCATTTATACAGTTTATTTTCATCATAAATTTTCTGTCATTACTTGGCGGGCGTCCAATGAACGCCCCTACGGGATTGTGCGAAAAATTGCAATGCTACGCTCGGGCATGATATGTTTTTTTATATTACAAACTATCTACACGAATCGGGAACGGCGGCTCGCCGTGCGGGAGAACACGGTTCTCCCCTACAAAATCATACACAACTTCCATAACATCACATAATCATATTTAAACATAAAATTTAATCAAAACTGGTGTCCGATGAACACTCCTGCTGATTAAACAAAAACAGTCGGGAAGACAATGCTTTGCATTTCGCAAATTGTCTTCCCGACTTTAATTTTACATTTTTAGTTATAGAGTTCTGCTCGGGTATTTTATTTTCGCCCTTATAAATACTATCTGCACGAATTGGGAACGGCGGCTCGCCGTTAGTGTCTGTATTCGTTTAAGATATCGTCAATTTCGCTTTCGTTCGGATCTTGCTTTCTGTCAATACCGGAAAGGTACTTGTCATAATCAAAATCATCGTCATCTGCTGTTTCGATTTTCTGCGGTGCAGGCGACGGTCTGCGTGCAGGCTTGCGTTCCTGTCTGTAAGGTGCTTTTCTTTCGGACTTTTTGCTTGATGAAGTCATGTTCTCAAGCTCTTCCTTTTCACGGCGCTTTGCCTCAAGGAGCATTTCCTCTGCTTCTTCCTGTTCTGCCTTTTCTTTCTGACGGCGCTTGTCACCGAAAGCAAGGTCGCCGAGGAAAAGTCCGAAAATTCCGGCAACAAGATAAACTACGAGGAGAATAAGGTTTGTTGAAAGTGTGCTTGAAGAAAATCCGCCGTTGTAGATGAGCATACTCGGAAGATAAATAATCGGCGCAATGAGTGCAAAGAGAAAGTCAAGTCCGTGTTTTGAGCAGTAGTGTGCCGAACAGCCGATTGCTGTAATCGGGAACACAAAGTCATATGCAACGGGTGAAAACTTCTGCATTGCGCCCGGAATAAACACAAGCGGCAACAGCATATAAACAAGCAAAATTATTACCGCATAGGGAACATATTTTTTAACCATATCTGTCATAACGGTTAATCTCCAATCTTTGAAATTTTATTTTAAATCATGCATATTTATTATACATTGATACACTTCAAAAAGCAAGAAATATTATACCGAATTACCAAGCCGTTACAGAGAATAATGTAAAATATAAAAGTCTATAGGTAAAATCAAAGTTCACAGAAAATACATTGAAAAATCTTTAGTTGTATGGTACAATACATTTGTATAATTATGTTTAGTTGAAAGCGAGGTTGAACATATGAATCCAGTTTTAAAATATCGTGGCGGAAAATCTCGTGAAATCCCCCGTTTTCTTCAATACATACCGGATGACTTTAACAGATATATTGAACCTTTTTTTGGCGGTGGTGCAGTTTATTTCCATCTTGAACCTGAAAATGCTATTATCAACGATGCAAATGAGCGATTGATGACCTTTTATTCTCAGTTGCGAGATCAATATCCGCTTATGCGTCAGCAGTTGGATGAAATTCAGCGTGTGTATGAACTTAATCAGGCAGAATATAAGAGATTGAAAGCCTTGACACCTGATGAGAGAGTTCCTAATGCAAATGAGGAACTTTATTATCGTATGAGAGAACTATTTAATCATCCAGATGATACATATTTAGATGGGGTTCTGTATTTTTTCATCAATAAAACCGCCTATTCAGGAATGATTAGATACAACAATAATGGTGATTACAATGTTCCTTTCGGCAGATACCCTAATCTTAACACTCGACTTGTAACACAACAACATAGCGAGCTTTTGCAAGGTGCAAAATTATTTAATCTTGATTATAGTCGTATTTTTGATATGGCACAAGAAGATGATTTTATCTTTTTAGATCCTCCGTATGATTGTGTTTTCAATGACTACGGAAACATTGATATGATGAATGGCTTTGATGAAGCGGAGCATAGACGTTTAGCGGCTGATTTTAGAAATCTTCCTTGTAGAGCGTTGATGATTATTGGAAAAACTCCTCTCACCGAAGAATTATATGGTGAGTTCATTTTTGATGAATATTATAAAAACTATGCGGTAAACATTAAAAATCGTTTTAAGAACGATAAAATGCATATTGTAGTAAAAAATTATTGAGGTGATAAGTGTGGCAAGACTAGATAATAAAGTTTTGTTTTTTACAACTTCACCACGAACTCCGGCAAAGATGATTCCTGAAATTGGATTGCTTTGTGATAAATTCGAAGGAAAACCGTGGAATAGAATTACGCAAGAACAATTCATTGATGAGCTTGCGGAAAGTAGCTTTTTTGAGGGAACAGGCTCTCCATCTGATAAGGCATTTAGTGCACGTGACAGAATAAATCGTGCTCCGAAAGCATTAGGTTTTATTGACTTGAAACCGAATATTGCACTAACTGATGCTGGTCGTGCTTTAATTTCGGGTAAAAGACCACAAGAGATTTTTCTGCGCCAATTGCTCAAATTTCAGTTGCCTTCACCTTATCACACAGAGAACGCCAAAATAAGCGGTACATTTTTTGTGCGTCCATATTTGGAAGTATTGCGATTGATCTATGATCTTGAATATTTAACCTTTGACGAGTTGAAAATCTTTGCTGTTCAAATCACAGACTATCACAAGTACGAAGAAGTTAAAGATAAAATCTTGAATTTCAGAAAAGATAAAGAGTTACATCGTGGACAGTACAAACGATTTGTAAATGATGTATGGGCAAATGCCGTTTTAGAAATTCATAATGACAGAATTGCCGAAGGTAGAACAAGAACGAGAGAAACAAGAGATGCCAGCATAAATACCTTTGTGAAAACTCAAAAAGGCAATATGCGTGATTATGCTGATGCTTGTTTTAGATATTTGAGATTTACCGGACTTGTATCCATTGCACACAAAAGTAGAACAATTTCTATTTTCGATGACAAAAAACGAGATGTTGAATTTATCCTTGCTAATGTCAATCGTAACCCTGTTTTTGTGGATGATGAGGATAGTTATAAAGCACATTTATTTGATGCTACCACTCCCGAACTATATACAGATAATGTTGAAAACATTATAGATGTTATTCTTCGTATGAGTGAGTTGACAAGACGTGATTTAGCGAACTACGATATTGAAGCATTAAAAGATTTGCGAGATAACATTGTAGCTCAACACAAAGAAAATGTCATTCACGAGCAAGTCGCTGAAATCAAGTCATATGCGCTATATTCAGAAATCATTGATACATTTAACGAAATCGTTTCGGATGAATATTATGATGCTCCGCTTATGTTTGAATATAATACTTGGCGAGCAATGACTATGCTTGATGGCGGTAATATCAAAGGCAACTTCAAATTTGATGATATTGGTCAGCCTTTATCTACTGCATCTGGAAATATGCCGGATATTGAGTGTGATTATGAGGATTTTTCTTTGGCTGTAGAAGTTACTTTACAGTCTGGACAGCGCCAGTATGAAGCCGAAGGAGAACCCGTCGCACGTCATTATGGTCAGTTAAAGAAAAAATCAGGTAAAGATACTTATTGCTTATTTATTGCACCGACAATTAATGCAGCAACATTGGCTCATTTCTACGGACTAAACCATCTGTCAATTGCTCTTTATGGTGGAAAATCTAAGATAATACCGCTTGAATTAGATCAGTTTATGAAACTTGTGGAGAATTCCTACAGTTATAAAACTCAACCTACACCGACTGATATTCGTCATTTTCTCGATTGTGCTTTGAAATTATGTGAAAAAGCAGTTGATGAAAATAATTGGCGTTGTGGTATTCAGGCTTGTGTTGATATGTGGTTGGCATCATAAGAGCGACAAATTTTTATTGTGACTATGATGTGCTAACTAACTTAATAGTTTTCCTTGAAATTCTAAAAAGGTAAATTCTCAGACTAAATGCAAGTATGGTTGCGTTTACCTTGAGAATTTGCAAAGTGGATTTTTAGCGGATAAATCCGTTGACATCGGACATAAAAAAGAATAAAATAAATATGTACGGGCTTTTGCCCGAAATTTAATGCGAATGAGGTGAAAACTTAATGGACGCAGACGGTAATAAAGGCGCTGTACCCGGGCGAAGTTGCAACAGAATGTGCGCTTGTGCGTTCATTTTGTTTTATTGATTTTGCTTTGTATTTTTATTTTAATTTGAATTGATTTAATTTAATACTCAGGGTGACACCGTCTTTACTTCCAATTGAATTAAAAAGGAGGAAAAGATGATGGAACAGGTTAACGTAACCCTTACCGAAACTATCAAAGTGTTGCTTGATGACAAAAAGTTCAGCACTTTGCGTGACATTTTGATTACGATGAAACCGTTTGACATTGCGGCGGTTTTTGAAAATCTACAGGATGAAAAAATGCCGATTCTGTTTCGTATTCTGCCAAAGGAGCTTGCGGCGGAAACCTTTGTCGAAATGGATGACGAAACTCAGGAATTCCTTATCCACGGCTTCAGCGACAGCGAACTGAAAGAGGTTGTCGATGAGTTATTTGTCGATGACGCCGTTGACCTTATTGAGGAAATGCCTGCCAATGTTGTAAAGCGTATTTTAAGACAGGCCGACAAGGATATGAGAAAGCAGATTAACGAGCTTTTGAAATATCCCGAGGACAGCGCAGGCTCGATTATGACAACCGAGTTTATTGTGCTTCGTCCCGATATGACGGCTGAAATGGCTATTAAAAGAATCAGAAGAACAGGTGTTGACAAGGAAACAATCTACACCTGCTATGTAACCGATGCCAACAACAAGCTTATCGGTATTACCACTGTAAAAGACCTTTTGCTTGCCGAAGATGACGAGCTTGTAAAGTCGATTATGGAGGAAAATGTTATCTCGGTAACTACTCTTGCCGATCAGGAGCAGGTTGCCCAGATGTTCTCAAACTATAACTTCCTTGCTCTTCCTGTTGTTGATAACGAAAACCGACTTGTCGGTATCGTAACAATTGATGACGCTATTGATGTTATTCAGGAAGAGGCTACCGAGGATATCGAAAAGATGGCAGCCGTATTGCCGTCTGACAAACCGTATATGAAAACAAGCGTTTTCGGTCTGTACAAAAAGAGAGCGCCGTGGCTGCTTATACTCATGCTTTCGGCAACCTTTACAAGTGCGATTATCTCATCATTTGAGGCTGTGCTTGCAAATGTTTTGATTCTCTCATCGTTTATCCCGATGATTACGGGTTCGGGCGGTAACGCAGGTTCTCAGGCATCGGTTTCCGTAATCCGTGCGTTGTCGCTCGGTGAAATTCATTTCAGAAGCATTTTCCTTGTGCTGTGGAAAGAATTCAGGGTGTCAATTCTTTGCGGTATTACCCTTGCGGCGGCAAACTTTGTAAAACTGCTTTTGTTTGATCTCAACGGTCAGGAAAACGCATTTATGATTGCCCTTGTAATTTCGCTTACGCTTGTCGGCACAATTATTATGGCAAAGCTTGTCGGCAGCAGTCTGCCTCTTTTGGCAAGCAAGGTCGGCTTTGACCCTGCCGTTATGGCGAATCCGCTCATTTCAACAGTCTGCGACTCGCTTTCATTGCTTATTTATTTCGGCGTTGCAAAGTTGATTTTGCATCTGTGATTTTTTTAAAATTGAAAATTGAAAGTTGAAAATTGCGGTCGGGAAGACAGTTTGCAAAATGCAAATCATTGTCACCCGACCGTTTTTGTTTAATCAGTAGGGGCGTTCATTGGACGCCCGCCTTGATGAAATAATTTGTTAGAACATAAATTTTTGATTTGATGAAAACGGTGTATAGTCTGTAGCGGCGAACCGTGTTCGCCAATCGAAACGATTGTAAAATTGGTTCGACTTAATGCAGACTATTGTCAGCTACCATATCATTTCATAATACAAAAATTGTGTGTTCGTTTTGGTTGTACAACCAAAACGATTGGCGAACGAGGTTCGCCGCTACAAAATATCAGAAACTTTGTGATTTTTATATAATGTGATTTGACATGAAATTTGTACCATTGCTAACGGGAGAACACGGTTCTCCCCTACATCATTTAGGTAATTGTATCTCATTTATATGGTTTATTTTTATCAAAAAAATTGTGTCGTTACTTGCGGGCGTCCAATGAACGCCCCTACAGTATAACGGTGAATTTGGTTTGTTAACAAAATTATAATTATTATAAAACTCTTTGATATAATTTTTGCTTATATCCAAACCTCCCAAAAAATGATAGTCTTAAACGACAAAACCCACCAAAACAGTATTGTATGCAAAAATTATTTATGCTATAATTAATCAAGTTTAACAAAACCATTACCGAGGTGTTTATATATGAAAATAAGCAATTTATTTAACAGCGGAAAAACAGTTTTTTCTTTTGAAGTATTTCCGCCTAAAAAGACCTCTCCGATTGAATCGGTTTACGGCAAGCTTGAAGAAATTTCGGCTTTAAAGCCTGACTTCATCAGCGTAACATACGGCGCAGGCGGCAGCGGTTCAAAGAGCCGTACCTGCGAAATCGCAACAAAAATCAAGAGAGATTTCGGAGTTGAATCCGTGGCACACCTCACCTGCATTAACAGCACAAAGGCTGATATTGACCGCAACCTTGCGCTTTTTAAAGAGAACGGCATTGAGAATATTCTTGCACTCCGTGGTGACAGGGTTGAAGGTGTTGAACCGCAGAAGGATTTCACTTATGCAAGCGATTTGTGCAGATATATTGCGTCACAGGGTGATTTTGACATTGCCGGCGCTTGTTATCCCGAGGTTCACAGCGAGGCAACCGATGAGGTTGAGGACATTCACAACCTTCGCAAAAAGGTTGAGTCGGGTGCAAGCCACCTTATTTCACAGCTTTTCTTTGACAACTCCGTTTACTATCGCTTTCTTGAAAGAGCGAAGATTGCAGGCGTGAATGTTCCGATTGAGGCAGGTATTATGCCTGTAACAAGCAAAAGTCAGATTGAAAGAATGGTTTCAATGTGCGGTGCAAGCCTTCCTGCAAAATTTGCAAAGATTATGCAGAAGTATGATACAAGGCCCGAGGCTTTGCGTGACGCAGGCATTGCATATGCGGTTGACCAGATTGTTGACCTTATCGCACACGGTGTTGACGGCATCCACCTCTACACAATGAACAACCCGTATGTTGCAAGAAAAATTACGGAGGCGGTGTCAAGTCTTTTATGATAACGCTTGACAGATTAAACCGCAAAGAGGCTATACGCTACCTCGGCGGTGCAGGAATCAGCCTTAATTACCGCATGGATGTGCTGATGGATGAATGCGAAAAAGAAATATTGAAAACAGCAGAGCCGAGATTTCTCTATGTTGAACGCAAAGCTCCGTTTGACGATATTTTACTCGGCAATGATATAAAAAAGCACCTTGAGGGCTGCCACACAGCCGTTATGATGTGTGCGACAATCGGT
>OHLR01000451.1_pt1 | contig 20089 bp, 40 predicted proteins | sample 1569141 | NCBI WGS metagenome assembly OHLR01 (sample SAMEA3879553, study PRJEB24766) | human gut metagenome | biome: human-associated habitat; feature: feces | place: USA | collected 1985/1987
TATAATAAGAGACCTGTTGACTATTTAAGACAAATATATGTAAATGAATTAGTTAGTACAATTGTGAGCCAGACACACATATCTGAGGATCAATTAGTTATAAAAATGAGAGGAAGCTCTGAAAACGGAGGAGGAACATGGTTGTATGAGGATGTGGCTATAGATTTCGCCCAATGGCTTGATGTTAAATTCAAGGTTTGGTGTAATTCTAAAATAAAGGAGCTTCTTACTACTGGTTTAGTGAAACTGCCAAATTTTAATAATCCTCCAGAAGCAGCAAGAGCATGGGCTGATGAGTATGAGGCTAGGATGAAAGCTGAGAAGGAAGTTAGATTAGCTTTGGAGGCTAAGGAAAAGATTGAGAAAGAAAAGAGGATGGTTCAAGCTGAATTAAATACAGCTATAGATACTATAAAGGAGAATGAACCGGTAATTGATATGTTTAAAAGGTCTATTCCAAGAGAAGGTGTCCTTATCCGTGAATCATCAAAATATTTTGAGCAGTTCGGATATTATATCGGGATAAAGAACATGTATCCGTTATTACAGGAATTGAAATACGTTTTTAGGAACGAGAGAGGTAGGATAGAAGCGTATCAGTCCGCTCGTAATTCCGGATTAGTTACATATGGATCTGATCCCGGTGATGAATACTGGGAGGCTAAAGCCATGACCGTCATGATAACATTGAAAGGATTTGTTAAGCTAGAGGAGTTGTCAAGGAAGAAAAGAGATGTTTTTAAGAGATATGGACATTTCTATGATAATGTATGAGTATTGTAAGGATAGAGGCTTATAACCTCTATCCTTATTTATATACTACTCGTCCCATTGCTCCTAATAGCTCTTTATCATCCTGCTCCTTTACCTCTACATAATAATATCCCTTGAAACAAAATTTCTTTTGATCGGGATCTGACAAGAACTTTTTATATTCCTCGAATCCTTCATCTGAAAGATGATAAGCCTTTCTTTTTTGCTGAAGTAATTCATCTGATTCTAGTATCTGTTTTTTAGTAGCCATAATAACGTCATTTTTTTTATTTTACGATTTTTAGACGATGAGGTATTCTACCTACTCCACAAAGTTCCCCATTTTCTGATTTGACAATTTTTACTCCATCAATAGAATGATAGATGTTTTTTGTAGGATCATTCAAAAAATCTTTAAAACTTTCCAGTTCTTCATCTAATAAGAAAAATTCTTTCTTGCAAAGTTCAATGTCCATATAATGATTTTTTAAGGTTGTTATATATCTTGTAATAAATACTCTTCTATTTTCTTAGCCATATCAATAAGCATCTCACATCTAAGGTCGTTAAGATCCTTACAAAACCTCATTTCCTCCTCATGCTTTTCCTCCGGCGATCTGTTATCACTTACGCTGTAGCATGGTGATGAGTGTATCGGTATGGGCTTCATGGCATCTATGGCTAATTTGATAGACTTTTCTTTGATATCGCTCATACTATTTTCTTTTTGTTCCCAGATCATGCCGCTATGAAGGCAATTAGGATCATCAGCATGATTTATTAAACAAATCCCTTTGTCGTAAAAACAACATCCCGTACAACTCTCTTCTTCTATCTCAGGGATAGCTATGTATTCTTTCCCTTTATATATTTTAACTTCTCCTTTTCTTATCTTATTCATCTTATTAGATTTTTATATCCTACATGTTTCAACTGCTCTTCGGTGGCTTTCTCCTTCGGGAACTTCCCGTGCCATTTACCGGGCACCACGACATCACGGCCGTCGGGACTGGTAGCCAGCCTCCCGCATTCGCTGCACAGCCCCATGCCCTTGTACGGCTGTAGCTCCTTGGCATACTCGAATTTGTCCACCATATACTCGTTTGTCAACATCCAGTAACTAGACGTGGCGGTATTATCAACGCAACCGCATTTAGCGCATACAAATAAGCTCATATTTTAGTATCGTTAAATGTCGTTATCCTTATCATCGTCAACCTTCTCTACCTTGATCGTTCCCATATCACCTGAAGGCAACGTGATATCACTATACACGTTATTCCAGTTCTCGTCAATGGCCAACTGATGTAATATCGACCTATATATCTGGTAGGTGTTACCGATAAGTCTCTTCCTATTTATCTTATCCTTACTACCCCCATCATATCCTATATGCTCACAATCCCCAAGATCAGGGAACAGTCTTCTTCTTATCGCTCGTGAGTTATTGACTATAAAGCTTCTTATCCCCAGCGTTTCCGCTCCATCCATATCATTTATCAACGTATCTGTCGTATGTTGTAGGTCCATGTCGCCAGCGGCGAATCTACTGATGTCTTCCACGCATTGGGATATCAGCATTAGCTGTTCCCTTGTCAACGTTATTTTATAAAGTTGTTTATTATCCATGATTATCTGATATTAATTTTTCTTTTATATGTTTAGATATATCAATTATCTCATCTTTTATATTGCAATCATCTTTTAATAATGAACCAAATATACATGTTCGTCTATACTCCCATTATTGTTGATGTATATAATGAAATCATTTAAAAGCACGGACTTATCCTTGGATAAGGCTTTTATAATAAGCTCTCCATCATCTTTCAACATCACATGCAGAGTATCCCATGTTTTGAAAATATTAAATTTAATAAAATCTATCATATTTCTTTATAAGTTTATGAATGTGCTTTATTCGCTAAAACACATTCTTAATCCTTACCGGGTTAAACAATAACCCTCTATCGATTATCCTTTGGACAGATCCGCAGGAATCACCGACTACTTTTCTTATAATGTTTAATGCGCCGTTCGCATCAGCATTAATGAGTTTCCCTGTAGAGGATTGAAACAATCCTCTTTTCTTTCTCTTTCCCAAATAGTTTTCATGTTTTCCTATCGCTTCAAAAGCTAACGAATCACATTTGGAAGTATACGATTCTTCATGAGTAACTATTTCTATCCCAGCCAATTCACATTTGTATTCCAAATAACTAATTAATCTCGCAAAAGGGATTTGAGTAAACTTCTGATTGTTTCTTTTTCCTATGTTTACTCCTTGCTTCCATCCCTTATTATAGCCTACAATTAATTTTGTTATCCCGGAATTTGTAAGCAAATTGATTATCTTTCTGCTTATTTTGTGAAATACATCTTCTATGTACTGTTCTCTATCATAATACAATTTCTTTATACGTTTAGTTGTTCCTTTTATCTTTTGTAAATCTTTGATACTATTTAATTTAGCTAATGTCTTATTAAATAGCTTATTGTATGATTTGATAAATTTTCCGCTGAAAAGATAGGTAAAATCCTCGCTGACTAATGTTACGAGATTATCGATGCCTAGATCAATTGAAGAGACTTTATCCATCCTTTCCTTGCTCGTTTCCGTATCTTTGACTTCATAAATTATCTCGACCTTATATCCTTTATTCAAGGGCTTTATTCTGACTTGATTAAAGTCTTTTATCAAATCCGAGTACTTTTCATATTGAGGTATACCTATCGAAAGACTTTTTGATAAGACAATCTTTCCGTATTTAATCTTGCAACTTTGATTCGTGTAACATAAATAAAATTCCGAACCTCTTTTCCTATAGCATGGAAGACATGGTTTTCCTTTGTATTTATTAGGATGCTTCTTGTAATCTTGCACTGATTTGTAATATCCTTTGATGTTTTTGTCAAGAACCCGAAGAATTTGTTGACTGCATTGTGCTTTCAATAATTTATAATTAATATCACCATCCAAGTTCTTAGTGTTCTTCATAATGGAATCAAGTTCAAAATAGGACAGCCATTTGCCTTCTTTTGAAAGCATTTCTCTGAAGATATATAAAGCTTGATTGTATAAGTTGTTGCTAATTTTGCACAACTTTGATATCTCTTCATTTTGTCCTATGTTGAACTTATATACCAATCTCATTCTCCAGATCTTTACTTAATATTTCAAATTTATTCTTTCTTCTTTTAGAATACTCAGATTCATTCGTTTTACTATCCTCATTGTTGTTTATGATAATTATATCTTTCTATATAGTTAACTATCAAATCTTTAACTCCTTTTGGAACATCTGTTAGTTTAAGTTTTCCTTGGAATATATCCTTACCGTACTCGTCCATGATCTCCCCGAATGAAGGATTCATGACTCTCGTTGACATGCATATCGGTTGATCGGTATCGAATTTGAGAACAATCGTTTTCCCGCTGTTTATCACCTTTTTTAAAGCCACATAAAGTTTCCTTCCTTTTATTATATCACAATTCCCTTTTAGGATGTTGGACATATATATAACATGTTCTTTCTTGATACGGGGAGCTTGCTTCCTAGGACTTGTGTTATTTATATAAACAATATCCCCTCCATTTAACTTCCATTTATCGAAACATGACAAACATATACCGTAATCCGCCCATTTTCTTATTCTAGGCAACATCCGTTTACTTCCTGCCGGCATCTTTTCCCCGCAGCATTTGCATTCCCAATCTTTGATGGTCCTGAACTCTGCGTAATCATCTATTGAATACTTTCTTTTAACCATTTCTTTCTGTTTTCAAAATTATCATCACCATAGTTGTAATTAGGACAAGCCTTATTGCTTGGCCGTCTCGCATAAGTCTTTTGCTCCCTATTATATTTTCTATTAGGGTTTATATAATGGTCGCACACTTGCCAAACGGAGCAACATACTTTCCCGTATCTTTTCGCCCACTCCTGATCATGTAGATGTACGCAAGTAGCGCAAGTTGGATTCTTGAGCTTATCCTTATTCTCATCTATAATCTTATTGACCCGATCAAGAATAACGGACATATGCTCAGTATACATAACATTGAATACGTCCGGTTCTGGAAGATATGTCATCGAGCTTATATCTATGTCCATTTCCTTAGACTTATCGTAAGCCGATTTGTATTTCCTTATTATCAAATCCTTTAATTGATTTACTTTTCTCTCGTAAGCCCTCATATTTCATTCAGTTTTCCATCCTTGTTTCTTCAATAGATCCACCATCATCCCCTTTATCTTAGGACTGATAGCCTCGGTAAGTATATCAGCGGCCAAGTTAATAGAGAAGTTTGTCATTCTGGATTCTCCTATATACTTCTCGCTGGTAACTTCTTTCACATAATCGTGGATATCCTTAATCATCTCATTTTGAGATCTTAGGAGATCCAGTATCTCATCGAGTTTATCATTCATTTTTTTTCTCAAATATACCTGACAATAACCAGACAACCACTATCAAAAAGAAACACAACCCAAGCGCCTCATCCGGATAATCATGCATCGCCTCTAAAATGTCCCTCATAGCTTAATGTCCATTTTGCCAATTATACGATAGAAAATATCCCTAGTCAGCTCAATATCGTAAGTAGCGTCATGAAGCTTATTCTCGTCGATCTCAATACCCATAGTTCTGGCTACGGTCATCAACTTAAAGTTCTCCATATCGTTTCTTACACCCATCAGGAACGGTGTCACCATAACATATACATCCATACAGTTAGGATAGAACCATGATCCGAAATACTTATCCCCACATTGCTGGAATAAAGCCCGTAGGAAGCTGTTATCGAATCCAGCGTTGTTATACCCCACCAAATACATTTTATCCCTCTTATCGAACTTATTCACGTATTTGGATAATATACCAACTAACTGCCTGTACCCTTCTTCCATAGGCTGATACGACTTCACCTGCTCCAAGGTAACGCCAGCCACGTCCAGCGCCTCTTGCTCTATCGTGGCGGCAGGGTTCGGGGCCAGGCGGATGTCGAACCTCTCGACCTCCTGCCCGTCGATATCCACGATCCCTCCTATTTGGTGTATCCCGTTTCTCCAGAACTTAACCCCGGTTGTCTCTAAATCGAAAAATAGTAATTTGCTCATATCTATTGATTTTTAAAATGTTCCTTAATCTTCTCCAATGCCTCATAAGACAGATAGCTGTCTATAGTATTATCGCTATCTATTTCCAGCAACTCATTAAACAAGTCTTTAGCCAATGCTTTCCACTGTTCTCCCCAATCACGGAGATTCTCGACCCTTGACCGTATATCCTCGAAATAAGAATTTACGTCTGATTTGATTGATTTTGAATAGTATTTAACATCCTTCTCATCCCCATCCATCATATAATCACATTGTGCCCTGATATCTTTTATATAGTTATTTATATCACTGCACATATAATTAACGGGTTTACGTATATTGAATATAGCTTCTGACGTAAGACCGGTTATATCTTGTATGTCTTTTAAATTATCCATAATTTAATCAATTAAATGCCAACCATCCGCCTATATACCCCATCGCAAAAACGAACAATGTTATAACTCCCAATAATATCCAACATCTTACAATTAGCTTATCGTCATCTAGCTTATTGTCATCTCTCTTTATTTTATTAAGATAATCATATATAGCTGTATAGACAGCATGGTGAATATTCTCATCTCTAGCCCTTACGATATTATCATATTCGTTATATCCTAGATTATGGATAGCACTTTCGATCCTCATATTCCCCGTAACTTTTTTGTTTACATCAAAATCGAAACTAAATACCATATCAGTGGTTAGAGCGTTTGCGATTCTGCTTTTTATCTCATCATCACTGAGATTGACATCGTGCACTAATCGCTCATAGTCTTTATCGTCAAGAATTATCTGTTTTTTAATGTTCATATCCCTAATATTTCTGTTACATAAACAAAACCATAACATATATAATTATCAGCGTCATGCTCACTATAATCAACATGCCAAATAACAGCGCATGGGAAATAGAGTGGCATATCCTCAGCCATAGGCTCCTCTCTATGGTCATCAATGTTTATCTTCTCCCTCCACCTCCACAGGTCTTGGATATCGTTCAAAATTAATTTCTCCATAACTATGACGGATGTTAGATGTTAGTAATTCAATAGCTAAGCTGATCATAGCTCCCGCTTCAGTAAGTTGATTCATTTGGGCGTACATTCTATGCTCTGCACTACGATAAGCCTCTCTACTACTTATGATGTCTAGTAAATCATCTATAGCGTTTCTAAGAAGATCGGTCATCCCATGCCCTCCTATGCCCTTGAAATAATAAATATCACGACCAGCGTAAAACATGTCCTGATATCTTTTAGCTACGTACTCTATTCCGGATAGATGGTATTTCTCGTTGTCTATCTCCACCTCTCCTTCTTCTATAGCTCTCAATAACTTCCAATCTATCGTTACATAAGTTTGACGATTTTTTACCTTTACATAGGTATATCCGCCATAATGAGAACCCAGCGTCCTCATCGTAAGTTCATTGACTTTTTGTTTGTCTCCATCCATAATAATCTGGTTTTTAATGTTGATACAAAAGTAAGATTTAAACAAAAACAAAAGCATGAATAATATTAAAATAATATTAATCATGCTTAAATATAAATATATTCCTTCTAGTTCTCACGGATATACGTATTCGTACTCATTTGGAGGAGATGTCTTATATTCAACATCGCACTCCATATTGGTGTAATAGTTATCCCCTTTTCTGTATACTAACGCTACCCAACAGTCATATTTTTGCTGTATCCTATAAGAGGGACATTGGCCATAGGCGGATTATCCCCCGTTTTGTATCTTATTCTTGTTACTTGTTTCATGTTCTCATGGATATAGATATTCGTATTCTTCCGGTGGATATGTTTCAAATTCGGTGTCGTACTTCATACAAGTGTAGTACTTGCCTTTGCTTCTGTACACTACTGTCCACGGACAGTCATATCTTTTGTTGTATCCTAAAAGAGGAACACCTTCCATAGGAGGCTTATCTTTCGTTTTGTACCTTAATTTTGTTATTTGCTTTATGCTCATATAATCTTATGTTTAAGTAATTCCATCATCATCGAAAACAATGTGTCTACAAGACGTTTCTCGCTACTCCAATATATAGGGATCTCGTCTATATCTCTATACGCTACAGACCATGCATGTTTTAGCTTATAACATTCTAATGTACAACCCTCTATCTCATATGGGAGCAAATTCAGTAACGTCCCTACATCCCAAACAGGGTTGAAGACGTCCGGTGTAACGACCTCGATAAGTCCTATGCGGCCAGCTTCGTCCTCCATAGAATGCAGTCGATCTAGGTATCGGTTCCTAAACCCGCTGGCGGTGGAGATAGGGAGGCCGGCCTCGACCAGCGCCCTCCCCTGTTCTTTTGTGGTGAATATCCTTTCTTTCATCTAATCCTTGATCTTTTTCTCTACAGTAACGATCGTATCATTATGCCATCCCCCATGAGCCACAAGAAGAATCTCCTGCTGCTCGAAGCCAAGCCCGGCCCCTATACCGCCGGAGTTCCACGCGCAGGTAATGACCACCCCTCCTTTCTTGGTGATCCTAGCTATCTCCTTCTTCTGTCTAGCCCAATAACTAGATTGTGTTGTTTGCATATTAACAGATTCTCCAAGCTTTTTATATGACTCGGATACCTGTCTCGCGGAATATGGTGGATCATATAGTACCATATCAGCTATATTATCCTTAAGACCACACAGGAAGTCCGTGGCGTCCTTATGATGCATAGCCTTAGTCTCAGGATCAAGATCGTTGGTGATCGTCCCTATGTCGCTGTTTCTGGCGAATGGATCCACTATAACCATCCCCTCTTCTCGATATTTATCTATAAGTTCCCTTATCGGTTTTATGCTGAATGTCTCGCTGTTCGGCATTGACCATTTCTTGTTTATAATCATCTCTTAACTCTGTTTTAAATTTAAGCTTCATAGTACTTCTAGGTACAGGATCGCATATGTCATCCCACCAATTCTTGTGCCCTTTCGGTGGATGTATATCCTTTTTCCATAAAGATCCCTTAACTGTCTTGATTCTTCCGTATGGTCTCATTTTGCTCGTGTTTACCTTCACATGTCACATTATATCCGTTTCTAATGACCCGAACATAAGCTCATCAGTAATTTTGCGAAATTCCTTTACAATATCATTTATCTGCTTACGTTCGATGCTTCTTAGCAAATGGGCTATCACATCCACTGTCCATCCGTTACCCGCTAAAGACATGGCCGTATTTGGGGCTATCCCGTCAAGGTAATCATCCGGCAATGTCTGTAGCCTACACATCTCCACCGGGGTCAGGTATCTGAATTTTTCTTTCATGTCAAAGGCATTAGGATATCTTCCGGGAGGCAACGATGATATCACGTTATCTTTCATGACTGTTGTCAGGCAATTACTTTTCTTAATAGAAACAGTATTTTTATCCCTTCTTACCTCCAAACATTGCGTTATTTTCACGTTCTTGTCATAATCCTTTCGATGCCCGTCCTCTCCTATCCTTCCACCGACAATGGTCCCTATATATCTCCCTCTTATGGCTCCCGGATTCCAGCCCTTGTCATGCTCTAGAATATCATCCAATGATATATGCTTGTCTTTCGGCATTTCTACCGGCCAATTGCACCAATAAAGGCGATGCCGGGTCTGTGCCGAGACCAAGGCACTATCGATCTCCACCGGCTCCACGCCAAGCTCCTCGGTAATCACCCAGCGGTGCTCATCCCGCATCCGGACGTTCTCACCCAAGAACAGGACCTTACCTTTGGTCTCCTTCCTTAAATGCTTTACGATGTCCGAGAAGCAAAAGAAAAGCATTCCACGAGCGTCCATGAATCCTTTACCCTTACCTGAGCTAGAGAAGCTCTGGCAACAGAACCCTCCCATGACCAGATCTATGTCTTTCCAAGGGATATCCCATGTTCTCCAGTTATTAACATCCCCTAATTGAATAATATTAGGAAAATGTTTTTGACTTACCTTTATACATGTCTTGTCTATCTCCGAGGCGTAGTAAGTCTCTATAGGTATACCGGCTCTTTGTAATGCTAGATATCCACATGATATCCCATCAAATAATGATAATACTTTCATATTGTTCATTTATTCTCAGACCTAAAAATATCCTTTGCGATCATATCAAGGGATATTTTATGTATCTTAGGTAAGACCTTAACCAATTTTATACCAAAATTTTCTCCCCTCTTAACAAAAGTCCATTTCCCGTATATGATCCCATGCATCATATTTTGTATTATCTCCTTGCTATCCGTCAAGAACACTTGATAATAGATACTGTTGACATAATTGAAATCCTTTCCATGATCATTTGCCGGTCTTAATATCATTACAGCCGAAGAGCATCCTCGAACTCATAATTATCGCGTTCCTCATCATGAACATCCTTAACCCATTTACATGGTCTCCCGTCTTTAAACGGGATCTTTAACTGTTTCTTTGCCATCTTTTAAATTATATTATAATGTTATTACCTGCTCATAGGTGAGCGTGCCTTTGTAACCCCTAGCTTTTAGTTCTTCGATAAGTTCTCTAGGTTTGAATTTGGCTAGATCTGGATTGGTAAACACTTTCGTTAATTTACCCCCCCCATCTGCATTGGCTTTTTTGGACGATTTGTAGGCATTTACACAATCCTTACAGTAGTGTCCAAGCCCATCCTTTTGTGATTTGTTCTTATAGAATTTATCTACTGGTAATTCTTTACCACATTTCTTGCATATTTTAGTCTCCATGTCTATTAAATTAAATTATGATTCAATGTTTTCAATCTTAAATTCCCAGTCCATAGCGTCATGCGTTGCTTTAAATCTGTTTCTTTATGACAATTTGGTTCCCGTATTGAGGTATAATGCATAAACCTTCATTCAATCCATTTATTTCCAGTTCCCCAAAATTATTTAGATTGATAATAAACTCATTCCCAACCCAATCAAAAACTCGTATGCCATTTTTAACTTCTATTTCATCGTCACCGCAGCGATGATTAATAATATGCACTTTCATTACCTTCGTCCCTGTTGTCCTATATTTATAACTCTCAATTTATCATATCCCTCTGAAAGAATCCCATGATCAAACAATTTGTTAGCGTCTATCTTAAGACTTCTATAATTGTCAGTTATGTTGATATCACTCCACAAGTTCAATCTTCCCTTATCATCTAATTGCATATGGATAAATCCTTTTGTTATCTTCTTCCCGGCTTTAAGGCGCTCTACGTCTTTATCAGTAATCTTTTTCATACTTTCGATATTTTATCGTTACAATTAAATTCATCTTTCATCCTGATCTTTATGCCTCCATATGATAATTCCTTATGAGCTGTGACAAAATAATCAACCGCATCTTCATCTAATAAACTATGCGGGCATCTTTCCCATACAGGACTTTGATCTAGATGATCCCATGTGGCTACAAGTAACCTATTCTTGTCATCATCAATAGCTATTTTGTATGTCCCTGTAGTAGCCTTACGTTTAATGATCGCTCCATTTAACATCTGTTTCTTAGCCCAGCTCCATGAGCCTCTCAACCCAAATGTTCTTATAACCCAGTTATTTATCTTCTTCATTTCAAATTATTTGTTAAAAGTGTAATATAAATATAAATACATAAATTGAATAGGGCTATTCACCATGCCCTTATCAGTAGGATCATCGTATTTGTCAAGCCAAAGACGAAGCGCCTCCCAATCGATATCCTTACGGTCACATACCATGCAGGCTAGGTTAGCCCCGAACAGTTCCCCGTCGCCGCCCAGCGACTTGTTAAACCTCTTGGCTAGTCTTTCCTTGAATCCCTTATCATACCATATCCCGGAAGTAGCGGCATAACAATAATAAGCGTTGTATTTCATTTTCACGCCCATCTTCTCAAACAATGGTGTATGCCATATCCGATCTAAAAAGAATACTATTCCACGATATATGAAGGTTCGGAGATTTTTCCTGTATTCTTTCCCCAAGAAATTATCCACACAAGATATAGTCCCGCCTGAATAATACCAATTATTGGCGCCTCTCTTAACCTTATCCGTCATCTTGAATTTATTCTTTCTGTCTTCCACCCTATCCCAAGGTTTCAGCTTATCCTCATTAAATGTCGGGCAATAATGATAGTAATGATTAATCCACGAGAGGTAGGGGTTGTATATCGTGTATCCATTATCGCTGACATATGAGTTCATATCATACCCAAGCTCCTTGGCTAGAATAGATCCCTCATCAGCTAATACCTTCAATATCGGGTTCAAGTTCCATATCTGATCTTGACTGACGAACATCGAGTAACATGGATCCTCATCCTCCCCATACCATCCTCCCATCCCGCTCACTATTTTATCCAAATCAAGTGAATAATCTTTCCCGGGTAAAAAATCATCTCTAAGAAAAAAACCTCTATATGGGATCATATCATGTATGCCGGGTTGGTCGTCAAATATGAACTTAGCATTCTCGGTCAATCTAATCAATGTTTGCAAGACAGAGGATATATCTATGGGTGCATATTCACACTCATAGACCTTATTATTTATCCAAAGATATTGAAGAAGCTCGGCTATATTAATAGTCCCGTCCTCCACATATCCTGTCTTGTTATCGAAGTTTATTTTGGCTAGAGGTATATTACTTCCTTGTGGTTGATCACTTTTTTCATCACAACAATGCACGAACCTGTCAAAGAATATATCTTTCCAACCAAAATATTTATCCCTTATCGTCATAAGCCTATTTCTTGTCGTATAACGACATGACGTTAATAAGATCAGCTTTTCTGGCCATCCCCTCAAGTTTATTAAAGCCATCCATGTTATCTCCGCTGACGATGATAGTAGGATATACCTCTATACCGTACTTGGATATTTCCTCCTCCGTGGCTTTGTTCTCCGGGATCTGGTTTAACGTGACCTCACCCTCATACTCCTGTAATGTGTTGGCGATAATATACCGCATGTAGTCGCTGTACTCAGCGTCTTTCTTCGTGAAAAAATCAATTCTTACCATCTCAAATAGTTGTTAATCTGTTAATAATCAAATCAGCGGTAAATATAGCATTATCTACCTCATCTATACTCATCTTTCTCCCATCGAAATCGTTAGATAATAAATCCTTAACAATCTGATATCTACGCTGCTCCCAATTTACGTTTACATCAAAATTCAGATTCTTTACATAATCATAATTTAATTCATTATAACTGTAACTGAGATACTTAACTATCGGGAATAGGCTATCATCAATAGTGCGCTTGATTACATTAACATATTTACCCGTTCTTTTGTCGATAGCTCTTAATCCCTCATCTACTACTCTTTTTACTCTTTTTCCTGACTCTTCCGTTCTATAAGCCCTTTGTTATGTTTATCGTAATATAATAACGCTATGGCGTTCCAGCATACGGCGGATAGATGCATGAATCCCTCCTTATCATATCTCTCCCCTTTCGTATAAGCGACCAAGTGTCTCATGAGTGCACCTAGATAACGATTGAACCCATCAGGTATATCCTGCCATGAGTTATCAGCGTACTTCTTGGCACCTTCCGTATATACCCTCACGATGTCCTCTATCTCAGCCAAAGGAAGGAGGTCCCACCGAAGCTTGCCGTCGGCCCGGTCATCCTTGCCGCTGCCGTCTTTCCCTACGAGCGGCCCGCTTTCCACCACCGCATCTCCTATTTTTGGCTTCCCGAAATTCATCACCTCATCTGCCGTCTCATCATCAATAAGCCTTAACTTGATAGCCCTGTTTAACGAGACAACCATCTCCTCATCAACCCAAATGGATTTATATGTCTCATCAAATAACGGTTCTATTTTCATCATCCCCGTATTGTCTGCGGTCTCAAGTACCTCAAATACCTCACCATCATAAACGACCTTGTCGTATTTGTTAAATTCTTCTTTCATCTTAAATTCCTTCTTGTTTTATTATTATTACTGGATCATCATTAAAAGGAGACAGTATTCCAATATGCAGCAATATGCTTCGCTCATCCCCATCATTCTTTTCTGCTTTAAAGCCATTGATAACACATTTGTCACTAGATATAATAAAACCGCTTGTATCAGGATTATTTTCAATTGTAACCCATCCCTTTTTAATCGGTTCATATCTCTTTAGTTTACCAGCATCATCTTTCGTTAACCAATATTCCTCAAAAACAGTATCCGGATATTTGGTCTTTATTTCCTCGTAAGTATCATACCATGTCATATTTTCATGTTTTAGATTAATAAAATTCGCTAAGATCCCTGCATTCTGGTGTCTCACCTGTTATGGAATAAAGCTCACCAGATGATAGATATACGCAATGCGAGGTCTTCCCGTCCCTCCACTCGCTTTGCTTCGTAATCCCGCAAATAGCGCAGCGTTGGATCCCCGGACCTGCCTTTACCCACGAGTGCCGTACGCTCCTTTTCCTTGTCCTGTTGGTGTCGTCAAGCTTTCTCATAATCAATCCTCCAAGGTCATTACAATCTTATCTTTCCCGATAATAGCCTCATTCCCGCTCCTTACATCAAAGCATCTCCCTTCATCTGCCTCCTTGAAATAAAGAACGCCATTGTACTCGAACAGACCGAAGCCATAATCATCTAGCTTCATCTCGTTAAGTCTCTTTAATTTATACACCTTTCCCATATCTTTTGTATTTATATTTTGTATTACTAAGCACATCAAGAAGATAGATAAGATCGTTGCTATTATCCCTCCATAAAATTCAGTAGAATCATCCTTCTTATTCCCTTCTATTATCAAATAGATAGAACCTGCCATTATTATAAAGGCAAAGACTAGCCCTATCATAACATTTTTCTGTTTTTTAGAAACTCCATCATATCCTCCACACCAAGCTGGAAGCCGGCAGCCTCCTTATGACCGCCGCCACCGGGGTTGGCCTTGCGTGCCAGCGCCGAGACACCCACCTCCTCCTTGGTGGTATAGAACGAGCATCTGAAGAATCTGCCGTTCCAGCAAAATGGCATCATCAAATCATGTTTTCTAGGATCGTACATAGACTCGAATGTGGTGGAGTTAAACTCCGTAGTATTCATACATATCGCCTTGTATCCAAATATATCTGCCTCGAATGAGAACATCTTCATTTCTCCTCTGTTTTTCTCGATGATATATTCTATTATGGCCTCGCCATTTCTTATCATATCAGAAACAAACTCGCCATTCGCCTTGTTTAGCACCTCCCTGACCATGTCAACGTCAAGCCCGCAATACCCTCTCATCCCATATTGGAATGAAAGAACGTCACTCCATTCGAAGCGATCATGATCCCATACATCATAAGCGCTCAATAATTTTACCACGTCAGGGGTTTCGATATCATCGAAAAGATATTCCCATGTAAGCTCGCAAGCCGCCGTTCCGATACGTCTCTTGCCCTTTACCTCGTAATTCCTCATATCGTCTATGGCGGTCTTATGATGGTCTATCCATACGACATCTATACCTTTCTCTTTCCACTCATCGAAAAGGAATTTTGTTCTGTTTCCAAATGACACGTCAACTACAAACACCTTATCATATTTATTCACGTCAGGTATTTCCTTGCCGTAATTGTAAGTAAGAAGATCAATGTCCCCTTTGAAATACTTTTTTACTATAGCCGCTGACATTACTCCGTCAAGATCAGCCTCATGATATATACATCCTGTCATAATCTGTTGTTTTTGATTAAAAAATCTATGTATTCTTTTATATCCTTGTTCCTGTCATTATCCCAGTCAAATGTCTCGTTTATGAATTTGAAGTACGATACCGGAATTGAATGCAACATCCATCCACAATACTTGCCGAATGTCATTAATGTAGAGCCAAGGGGATGATCCGGTCTTCCGGGTACAGGGGAGGCGGTCACGCCCTGCGCCAGCCCCCTCCTTCGGTCTTTCTTGGCGGCTTTGATATCCAGATCTGTTTTCGTTACCTTATCCCCCATCGGGATATTGGTAATTAGTTTATCGCCGATAAACATCCCCCATCCATATCCTTTGTAGTTCTCTATACTAAGTTTCCTTATATCACCGAACCTTGACGAGTTGTTACAACAATCAACGACCAATGCGCTATCCTTATCGTCCTTTATCCTAACCGCCCTGCCAAGCCACTGATAAAACGAAGAGAACGAAAATGTCGGTCTTCCTACTATCACGCAGTCCAGACCCGGATGATCGAATCCCGTACCGAGGGCGGAATAGTTGAACACTACCTTCGTCTTACCCGACTTGAACCTCTCAACTATAGCCTCCCGCTGTTTCTTTGGCGTGCCTCCGTGAACCACCTCCGCCATGCCGGCACATATCTTGGCGTTCATCCATTCGGCGGCAGTATTGCAGCTCTCAACAGAATCCATAAACACCAGTATAGATCTACATACGTCTTTTAATACCATCAATCGACGCAAAATAAGGTTGTTTAAGCCATTTTTTCTCACCGCCTCACTAATAGACTCAGCCGTATATTCGGAGCCGTTAGAATTGAGTTTAAGGGCATCTCCATTGAAATCCCATGTCTCATACTTAAGAGGCGTCCAAAATCCTTGCCTTATCATCTCCTCTACCTGTATCACGTGAATCAGATTCTTGAAATACACCGGTCTCATACGAGTGATGAAATTAAGTTGGGAATATGATGTCTGTCCTATCGACATGTTTTTAAGTCTACATGGCGTGGCTGTAAACCCTATCACCTTTCTCGGCTTCAGCTCATTCATGAATGTCATGAACTCACTGCCGTCCTCCGGGCTATACCCGGCATGAGCCTCATCTATCAATACGTTCCTGATCCCCATCTCCTTAAGCTGACCAATAACTTTCTTGACAGATCCTAACGTGGCGTATATCATGTTAGATAGTTCTTTCTTGCCACAGGAGGCGGAGTAGATGGTAGCCGGTATGCCATATGATGTAAGCTTATCATAATTCTGCTGTAGCAATTCTTTTGATGGTTGTAAGACCAGTGTCTTATCTCCCATCAATCTGGCCGCTTCCGCTATCAACAAGGATTTCCCGCAACCTACTGGGCCTATAACCAATACCGGATCATTCCTATCGGAATTTATATAACTTGAAATGCTTTTAACGCATTCCTCTTGATATGATCTTAATTTATATGCCATCTTGATATGTGTTTATTCATGAGCCAGACTTTTGTTAAACTCCTCGATCTTGTCCCTATCCGTCTCATTAACCATCTCTGCCTCCTTACTGAACACGTCATACCCCTCACGGATATTATCCCCTACCATATTCTCTATCATCTCTCTCATTTCATCGCTCCTTACGGCGAAGGATATCTGGAACGATTTACTTGTGCCTTTCATCAGGTAATCAATCTCCTTCTTACATTCTGCCATTAACCGATCCAGATTATCGAACTTAACGAACTTGGAGTTGCCATTGGCTTTTCTTACCCCATCCTTGAAATCCTCCAATATCCCGTTAAATACATCCGCCATACACATCATGGAATGTAGCCATACCAGCATATTGAATTTATATTCATTATCAGCGTTATTCATCAAACTCACCAAAGACTCGCTTTTTGTCAACATGATCTTCGATTCCCGGTCTACGATATCCTTTATCTCCTGCCGGCATTTCATGGCACCAACGAAATCCATTTTAGAATAACATTCATTTGATTTCTCTACCAATTTCCTAATATCCTTTCTAGACATCAGAAGATCCAATACCTGTTTTTCTCTTTCGTTTTTATCCATAATCGTTTATTTATTGACACAAATATAATTAAAGCCTAGATATTTACCTAGGCTTTTTAATAAAGTTAATCTTTTTTATTCTTTCTTTTTGACTCATCCCAATCCGATGAGTACCTGCATGTCCCTTGTTTGTGGATCGAGAAATCGCACCAAAAACACAAGGGCTTGGGGCGGGGTTCAAGGCAGGCCGGCTGGCGTCCCATGAGGTAGCGCTTCTCGTACTTATACCCCTGTTTGGCGTCGTCCCAAACGTGAGCTTGATAGCTATCTATTTTATTTGTCTCGAAATCATACATGTCAAGGAGAATATCGTTAAGTTCCTTGACCGATCTCTCTACTTTCTCCTTATCTACCTTCACGTTCTGATTGTCCAGCATGCGGGTAAAGAAATAGCTGCACATATCCGGCAATACCTTATATTTTCTGAGTATGTAAAAGGCGTATATCGGATGTTGGAGATTATGAAGCAGCTTATCTTCATCGAATAACTTTCTCCCGGACTTCCAGTCTATCGTATACATGGCTATCCTGTCCTTTGTCTTATACTCTCCACGCCAGTCCACCGATCCTATGATATGTACCTTATCGTACGTCACGCCATCCAAAGTAAGGGGCTTGGGCAGCTTATAAGGCAGGACGAAGCCCTCCTCCACGCCGGCCGGTCTCGACCCCCGGATTACCTTCTCCATTGGCGTAAGATCGGACCATGCCTTCTTATAATTGCCAGCAGCATCCTTCTCAAACAACCCCACAATCCATCTTATTAGTCTAGCCGCATGTTGCATGGACTCGATTTGGGATTTTACGCTATCGAAAGGAATCTGCTCTATATCGGCGTAGTAGTTGAATGCCTTGCTCATATCCTCATAAGAAGGCCTGCATCCGTTCTTGAAGAAATACTCCATCGTCTGATGGATAACTGTGCCATATGACGTAGCCTCGTGCTTCTCCGTGGATCTATTCCCTTCCACGTAAGTTTTATACCACTTGTATGGACATTGGACGAACGTGTCTATCTGTGAGTAGGATGCGGCAAGAACCTTCTCTCCGTTTATGACCTTGCATAACAAATTATTCTCCGGTATTACCATAAAGCTTATCTATTTTTATGTCATGTCCGTATAAATCCATTAACAGGTTTTGTAGATGGTGAAGATCCTTAATCTGAATAGGATCGCTTAGGTCGTCTCCCAGATCCCTAAGGCTAAGATAATACCCATCATCAAAAATCTCTATAGATATTCCGTAGCCTCGATATACATCCCGCCCCTTATCACGCTTGAAATAGATAGTATCAAGTATATTATCATCTATCTCAATAGGCATGACATCATCTTCCCCGGAATACCATTTCATTATCCCATCATCAACCTCACGTTCAAGGATTAATGACCCATTTTCATTACGCATACCGGTAACGCACCCTACTCTCCATATATCGCCAGCCTTGTCCTTTACAAGATTACCTGGTCTTAATTCCTTAACCGAAATCATATTCTTCCTCCTCATGATCGTCATCGCAATCATCGACAAGAGGGGTCTCTAACCCCTCTTCCCAATCATCATATCCGAAGTCCATTACTTACTCTCAAGCCAATCGTACAACATATCCACAAAAATCCCTACAGTTAGTTCATCGACAGATTTATCGCCAAAGACATCATCCGGTATCCTTATATCCATCTTTTCTTCAATCCCTATCAATACCTCTAATAAATCAAATGGATCCATAGCTAGATCAGATGACAAATTACTGTCTTCTCTTACATCGTCAATTACCTCTATATTATTAATGTAATTGAACTCATGCATTTTCTCGAATATCTCTTTCCTCACTATCTCCAATATTTCATCTCTTTTCATAATCCTCTAAATAATCACCCAACATATTTATAAGCTCTCCTACCGTCAATTTGTGATAAGGCTTGACGCCAAGTGCCTCATCGGGGATACAATTACCCGTTTTCTTTTCTACTTCCATTATGACTTCTGCAAAATCAAAGGAATCCATAGCCATGTCCATATCCAGCTCATCCTCGTTCATTATCTGAGCGGCATGATCAAGGCCATTAAATTCACCCATCTTCTCGAATATTGTTTCCTTGACTACTTTTTCAACTTCTTTTCTTTCCATACTAAATCGACATTTTCAATCTTCTACCTAATTCTTTTTTTATATCTGATATCCTTTCGATATCCATCTTAACATCGCCCGTAATGGAGTATTCCTTATCCATCCTCTTGGGGGGATCCGGAAGCCGGCTTATGGCGAACAACCATGCCAGTTCCTTGTTCTTGTTCTCCCTAAGATATAGATCGGATGTCATGCCATACATTTTTATGATCGTATCGAATAACGTTGATTCCGATAAGCTCATATGTACGCTATAGACATTTGATGGCTTCCATATAAGGTTATCCAACCTCATCGTATACTCACGTTTAAGATCTATGTGGGATATTACGGCTCTTACTATAGGTTCTTCCTTGAAGTTAGTATTAGCCA
>OHLR01000452.1_pt1 | contig 20075 bp, 15 predicted proteins | sample 1569141 | NCBI WGS metagenome assembly OHLR01 (sample SAMEA3879553, study PRJEB24766) | human gut metagenome | biome: human-associated habitat; feature: feces | place: USA | collected 1985/1987
CCTTTTGGACTTCCTCCGTGGCTCACTCCGCTTCAACGTCCAATCCACCTCTCTTTCTCGTTCCTTTTGGACTTCAACCTGTCTCCCAACCGCTTCAACGTCCAATCCGCCTCTCTTTCTCGTTCCTTTAGGACTTCAACCTGCCTTCACTCTGCTTCAATGTCCAATCCGCCACAGCTTTTCTTTTCTTCTGCATATATATACGAATCCCTCTCTCAAAAAGTTTAACTTTACACCCTTACTTCCCACAATTTTCCCATCTTCTCCCCACCACAAAAAACTCCCGCAGGGACAAGCCCTGCGGGAGCATTTGAGAAACATACAAACTATTAAGTTGTATATTAATTACTTGTAAAGTTCTACTAACTTCTGGAGATGCTCATATCTTTCCTTAGCAACTTCCTCAGACTTAGTGAAGAGTCTCTCAGCTCTTTCTGGGAATGGCTTAACAAGTCTTGTATAACGAGCCTCGTTATTAAGGAATTCCTGATATGATCCATCACCTTCCTTAGATGTAAGTGTGAATGGATTCTTTCCTTCAGCCTTAAGTGCTGGGTTGAATGAGAAGAGGTTCCAGTAACCAGCCTTAACAGCCTTCTTCATCTCATCCTGGCAGTGGTTCATACCACCCTTAGCGATACCGTGAAGTTCGCAAGGAGCGTAACCAATGATAAGTGATGGTCCGTTGTAAGCCTCTGCTTCCTTGATTACCTTAAGAGCCTGAGCCATGTTAGCACCAAGAGCAATCTGAGCTACATATACATAACCATACTGCATAGCGATTTCAGAAAGGCTCTTCTTTCCGATTTCCTTACCTGCTGCAGCGAACTGGCAAACCTCACCGATGTTAGAAGCCTTAGAAGCCTGTCCACCTGTGTTAGAATACATTTCTGTATCGAATACCATAACGTTAACGTTCTCACCAGAAGCAAGTACGTGGTCTAATCCGCCGTAACCGATATCGTAAGCCCATCCATCACCACCGAAGATCCATACAGACTTCTTAGCAAGGTAATCCTTCTTAGCTAATACCTGTGGAGCTGTTGGACAACCATCTGCAGCTGCCTTCTCTAACTCTGCAACAAGAGCTTCTGTAGCTGGTGTGTTAGCCTTAGTATCATCCTTAGTCTCGATGTACTTAGCTACTGCTGCCTTGAACTCAGCAGATGCCTTATCAGATGCAGCCATCTCTTCGATCATCTCGATAGCCTGCTCTCTGATGTACTTCTGACCAATATACATACCTAAACCATGCTCAGCATTATCCTCGAATAATGAGTTACACCAAGCTGGACCCTTCTTAGAATCCTTGTTTACTGTATATGGTGAAGTAGCAGCTGGGTTACCCCAGATAGAAGAACAACCTGTAGCATTAGAAATGTACATCTGCTCACCGAATAACTGTGTAATTAATCTAGCATATGATGTCTCTGCGCATCCTGCACATGAACCTGAGAATTCAAGTAATGGCTGGTTGTACTGAGAACCGATTGGAGTTTCAACAAGCGCTGGCTTGATTTCCTTCTTACCAACGTTAGCAACGAGGTAATCAAATACAGGCTGCTCAGCTGACTGAGATTCCTGTGGAACCATCTTAATAGCTTCTCCTGCCTTAGGACATACAGTAACACACTCGCCACATCCCATACAATCTAAAGGAGATACAGACATTGTATACTTCATAGTTGTATCTACAGCATGCTTAGAATCTGCAAGCTTGATGTTTGCTGGAGCTGCTGTAACTTCATCAGCTGAAAGAATAAATGGTCTGATTGTTGCATGTGAACAAACAAATGCACAGCTGTTACACTGAACGCAGGCTGCTGGATCCCACTCAGGAACCATAACGGCTGTTCCTCTCTTCTCGTATGCTGAAGCACCTGTCTCAAACTGACCATCTGCAATATCCTTAAATGCAGATACTGGAAGGCTGTCACCATCCATCTTTCCGATAGGATCAAGAAGTTCGTTAACCATCTTAACTGTAGCAGGACGTCCTGTTCTTTCAACTGGCTTCTTATCATCAACTGCTGTTGCCCAGTCTGCTGGTACTTCTACCTTATGTACTGCATCAACACCTGCATCGATAGCCTTATAGTTCATCTCAACTACTGCATCACCCTTCTTGCTGTATGACTTCTTAGCAGCTGCCTTCATATATTCAACAGCTTCATCAATAGGCATTACGTTAGCAAGCTTGAAGAATGCTGACTGTAAGATTGTGTTAGTTCTCTTACCCATACCGATTTCAATAGCTTTATCAATAGCGTTGATTGTGTAAAGCTGGATATTATTCTTAGCAATATACTGCTTAGCTTCTGCTGGCATATGCTGATTAAGTTCTTCATCTGACCACTGGCAGTTAATCATAAAGATTCCGCCTGGCTTAACATCCTGAACCATCTTATAACCCTTAACAACATATGAAGGATTATGACATGCTACGAAGTCAGCCTGATTGATATAGTATGGACTTCTGATTGGGTTATCACCAAATCTTAAGTGGCTGATTGTAATACCACCTGTCTTCTTAGAGTCATACTGGAAGTATGCCTGAATATACTTATCTGTATGGTCACCGATGATCTTAGTAGAGTTCTTGTTAGCACCTACTGTACCATCACCACCAAGACCCCAGAACTTACATTCTACTGTACCAGGAGCTGAAGTAATAGGAGCTGGCTTAACCTCTGGAAGTGAAAGGTTAGTAACATCATCAACAATACCGATTGTGAATCTGTTCTTTGGCTCATCCTTCTCTAATTCCTTATATACAGCGAATACTGATGAAGGAGGAGTATCCTTTGAACCTAAACCATAACGTCCACCAACTAATGTGATATCGTTAAGACCTGCTTCACGAAGTGTTGTAGCAACATCAAGGTAAAGTGGCTCACCAAGTGATCCTGGTTCCTTAGTTCTGTCAAGAACAGCAACCTTCTTAGCTGTCTTAGGAAGAACCTTTAAGAGTGCCTTAGATGACCATGGACGGTAAAGTCTTACTTTAACAAGACCAACCTTCTCACCCTTAGCTGTTAAGTAATCAATAACTTCTTCTGCAACGTCGTTGATAGAACCCATAGCTACGATAACTCTGTCTGCATCAGGTGCACCATAGTAGTTAAATAAGTCGTAGTTAGTACCAAGCTTCTCGTTAACCTTCTTCATGTACTTTTCTACTACTTCTGGAAGTTCATCATATACTGTGTTACATGCTTCACGATGCTGGAAGAATACATCTCCGTTTTCATGTGAACCACGCATAGCTGGCTTGTTAGGGTTAAGTGCATGAGCACGGAACTCTTCAACCTTGTCCATTGGGCACATTTCCTTAAGATCTTCGTAATCCCACTTTTCAATCTTCTGAATCTCGTGTGATGTACGGAAACCATCAAAGAAGTTGATGAATGGAACCTTGCCATCAATAGCTGCAAGATGTGCAACTGGGCTTAAGTCCATAACTTCCTGTGGGTTTGTCTCAGCAAGCATAGCAAAACCTGTCTGACGACATGCATAAACATCACTATGATCACCGAAAATGTTAAGTGACTGTGTAGCAACTGTACGAGCTGATACATCAAATACACAAGGAAGCTGTTCAGCAGCAATCTTATACATATTAGGAATCATAAGTAAAAGACCCTGTGAAGCTGTGAATGTTGTTGTAAGAGCACCAGCTGCAAGTGAACCATGTACTGTACCAGCAGCACCTGCTTCAGACTGCATCTCTGTTACCTTTACTGTGTTACCAAAAATATTCTTTCTTCCTGCTGCTGACCACTGGTCAACAACATCCGCCATTGGGCTGGAAGGAGTGATAGGATAGATACCAGCTACTTCTGTAAATGCATACGCAACATGAGCAGCGGCTGTATTACCATCCATTGACTGTTTTTCTCTAGCCATTGTTATATAACCTCCTAAATCGAAATATGAGATAATAATCTCTCTATATATGTATATTAGTATTATTCGACAAAAAAGTAAAGCCATTATCTAAAATCTATTGTACCTATTTTTGTAATATTTGATTATTCAGAATGCAAAAGTATTTTTACTATATTATTAAAATATATCCCAAAAAAATCTTTTTAAAAATTTAATATTTTTTCAAAAAAGTGTTAATTTTTTCTATAAAAAGGAATATAATGCTCTAGTTAGAATAATAAGTCAGGAGATAACACCTATGATTACAAAAGAACTTAAGAACAAAAAGCTTATAATAGTAATTACTTCTGTTGTAGTTGTACTATTGCTTCTTGTAATTTTATTTTTTTCCTTATTTAACATCAATATCATTGTAAATGGAAAAGAGAACGAAACAATAGAATATGGTGATACATATACAGAGGAAGGAGCTTCAGCTTCGTATAATACACTTTCTTTTAAGAATAAATCTGTTGATGTATCAATAAGCGGCGAAGTAGACTGCTCTAAACTCGGAACATACCATATACATTACAAAGCTAAGAAAGGCTTTCTTTCATCGACTAAGACAAGAGAAGTTAAAGTCGTTGATACAGCTGCTCCCGTGATAGAACTTAACACAGTTGAGGGATATTACCCTAAGACAGGTGAAGCTTATAAGGAAGAAGGTTTTACAGCCACTGACAATTATGATGGTGATATTACCGATAAGGTTACACGCCACGAAAAGGACAATGTCGTTACTTACACTGTCAGCGACTCCTCTGGCAATAAGACAACTGTTACAAGAACTGTTGAATATAATGACGGAATTGCTCCTTCACTCACACTCAATGGTGACAGCCATGTAACAATTAAAGCCGGAACTAAATACAAAGATACCGGTGCTGCTGCCACAGATTCCCACGGCAATGACATTTCTGACAGCATAACAGTATCTGGTGAAGTCAAGAATTACCGTTCTGGTGACTATACTTTAACATATACAGCTACTGACAAATTTGGCAACACCAACTCAATTGGCAGAACTGTAACTGTTGAAGCCGTAAAGCAGGCTGACTCTGCCGCTGTCAATCCCGGTTCAAAGGTTGTATACCTTACATTCGACGATGGTCCTGGTGCTTACACACAGCAGCTTCTTGACGTGCTTGCCAAATATAACATAAAAGTTACATTTTTTGTAACCAATGTAAACAGCGGATATCAGAATATGATTGCGAAGGAAGCCGCTGCAGGACATACAGTTGCAATACACAGTGCTTCCCATAATTACCAGCAGATCTATTCAAGTGTTGGTGCTTATTTTGATGATTTGAACGAAATGTCGGATATTATATATTCGCAGACTGGAAGCCGTCCAACATTAGTACGTTTCCCAGGTGGAAGTTCTAATTCTGTCAGCAAGAAATACTGCAAAGGAATTATGACAGAACTTGCAAAAGATGTTACTGACCAAGGCTATAAATACTATGACTGGAACGTATCAAGCGGCGATGCCGGTGGAACAACAAGCACAAGTGAGGTATACCAGAATGTAATCAATGGTATCCAGAGCCATAATGTATCCGTTGTATTACAGCACGATATTAAGAGCTTCAGCGTTGATGCAGTTGAGAGCATAATCCAGTGGGGACTTGCTAACGGATACACATTCCTTCCTTTGACAACATCAAGCCCTGATGTACACCACGGAATTAATAATTAATGAGCAGCAATCAATAATATGAACCCAAAATAATATCAATCAGTATTTAATATTAGAACAAAAAACTATGTATTACATCAGTCTTATCCAATCATGATGTAATACATAGTTTTTTTATTTTATATCTTTCCTTATTTTCCTGCCCTGTTAAGAGCTGCAAGATAACCAACAGCTGATAGTGCCGCCACATTTCCTTCTCCTGCCGCTTTAACATACTGGTAAGGTACTCCTGTTATATCACCAGCCGCATATAAACCTTTTATATTAGACGCCATACTTTTATCTGTAATTACTTTGTTATCTTCTATCTTAATTCCTGGAACTAACTGGGCTGGCTTCATCGACTCCCTTAATACAAATATTCCGTCTGCCGCAAGTTCTCTGTCCTCCATAATAAGAACCATTTTATCCTCCCTACGCTCAATTGACAGCGGTTTTCCTTTAATAATATCAATATTATCTTTTAATGAATCTTTGCCTGCCTGTAATGTATTTATATCTTTATCCTTATTATAAAGAGGCATATAATACACCTTCTTAGCCGTCTGTGCAAGAAACTCTGCTTCGCTTAAAGCCTCCTCATTAAATCCTATAACTATCGCTTCTCTTTCTTTATATAAAGCGGCATCACAGGTAGCACAATAGCTTACACCACGTCCAAGATTTTCATATTCACCTGCATATGGCTTTGTAACATCTACACCTGTTGCAAGTATAACTGTAAGTGCCTCATAATTATTCTTTTTGCCCTGTATATGAAAATATTTTCCCATTGCATACACTGCATTCACCATATCTTCTGTTATATCTATTGAAAGACTTTTAAGGTGATTGTTAAATGCCTGTGACAGTTCCTTACCTGTAATATCAATAAAACCAGGATAATTCTTTATTATATGTGCCTTTGACACTTTATCACTAATCTTGTTATTACCTATAAGGAGTATTTTCCTGCCTCTTATCTTAGCAGTTATTGCCGCTGACACACCCGCTGGACCTGTTCCTATTATAGCTATATCATATCTTTCCATATCTTAATCCCTTTCCTGCCTTTTATGTTTAATTATATTATTATTAACAAAATGCTTAATATACCAAACATTACTTAATCGTTTTGTCTTTTAATATATTATAGACATACTAACGCATATTATAATAATTGTAAAATCAAAAAAGATGCAGACACATTTTATTGATATCGCACTGCCACTTAACAGCAGTCATATCCAAAATGTATCTACATCTTTATGGGTAATATTAAATCAAATTTATTGGGAATTAGTCATCTTCGCCCTGAAGTGCATCGTATCCTGTTTCACCTGTACGAACCTTTACTACATTTTCCACATCATATACGAATATCTTACCATCACCGATATGACCTGTGTAAAGTACCTTTCTTGCGGCATTGATAACATCCATTACAGGAACTTTGGAAATAACCATTTCAACCTGTACCTTAGGAAGAAGCTGCATTTCCATCTGAACTCCACGGTAATACTCTGGAGCACCCTTCTGAGCGCCACAGCCAAGTACCTGCGTAACTGTCATACCAGTTACTCCGATGTCGTTCATAGCCTTCTTTAACTTTTCGAAACGCTCCTGCTTCATAAGGATTTCTACCTTAGTAATCTTATTCTCATCTGGAATATCAGATGTCTTAATCATAGCTGGAACTGAATTTTCCATACTTTCTGAACCAACTGATACAACATCTTCATATGTTATATCTGGCATACCTGCTGTACCAAGTTCAAATCCTGCATATGCACTTGTAAGTCCGTGCTCACATATATCAAGACCCTTTATTTCCTCTTCCTCTGTAGCTCTAAGTCCAATTGTTGCCTTGATTACAAAGAATACGATTGTCATACATACAGCAGCCCATGCTGCTACTGATACAAAACCTAATAACTGAAGTCCAAGCTGTGTAAATCCGCCACCGTAGAATAAACCTTCTGCCTTAATCGCACCACTCTCAATAGCAATTGCATAACCAGGGGCTTTGCTTGTAGCAAATAAACCAACTGCGATTGTGCCCCATATACCATTCATCATATGAACAGCTACTGCACCAACCGGATCATCAATGTGAAGCTTATAATCAAGAAGCCATACACCAAATACCACCAAAAGACCTGCTACAATACCTATTACTATTGCACCTGCTGCATCTGTTACATCACAAGAAGCTGTAATAGCTACAAGTCCTGCAAGTGAAGCATTAAGACACATTGAAACATCCGGCTTACCATATTTGACCCATGTAAATATCATACATACAACCGTTGCGATTGCCGGTGCGATTGTTGTTGTCATAAAAATAGATGCAAGCTGTGGGCCTGTTGTTGCTGCCGCACCGTTGAATCCATACCATCCAAACCAGAGGATGAAACATCCAAGAGCACCTATTACAAGGTTGTGTCCTGGAAATGCGTGGACTTTTGTTACTTTTCCATTCTTATCTCTTGAGAATTTACCAATTCTGGCTCCTTCCATTGCAGCTCCAATAAATGCTGTTACTCCACCTACCATGTGGATTGCACAAGATCCTGCAAAATCATGGAAGCCAAGCTGTGAAAGCCATCCGCCTCCCCAGATCCAGTGTGCTTCGATCGGATACACAACTGCGGAGATCATTGCGGAATAAATACAATAGGAAAGAAACTTTGTTCTTTCTGCCATAGCTCCTGATACAATTGTTGCTGCTGTCGCACAGAAAACTAGGTTGAATACAAAATTGGACCAGTCAAAGTTTGCATAATCTGTAAAGATTCCAAGTGTTGGAACTCCTACCAGTCCGCCAAGTGCATCTTCCCCGAGTAACAATCCAAATCCAAGGAAAATAAACACGATTGTTCCAATACAAAAATCCATCAGATTCTTCATGATAATGTTACCGGCATTCTTTGCTCTGGTGAATCCTGTCTCTACCATAGCGAATCCTGCCTGCATAAAGAATACAAATGCAGCTCCGATCAGGAACCAGATGCCGAACACTTCTGTTCCGACTGTGTCTGTAATCTGAGTAATAATTTCTTGTGTCATACTACTTCCTCCTCATACCTAGAAACTAAAAAGACGTATCTTACAGTTTCGTTGAACCATCCCCCTGAATCGGTTCTTTCTGTAAGACACGCCTTTGTGTCATTGAGACTTGCTGCTGTTCGCGGCAAATCTATAGGTACCATATTTTATTAAAAGAAAAAGGCACTCTGAGATCTGTTTCTCAAAGCGCCTTTGCTTTTATGTCACGTAGTTTACTCCTTGAGCCAAATATTGTCAACCTATATTTTTATTTTTCGTAAATTTTCTGATTTTTTATGTTTTTCATGCATTTCTTTCATATATTTTCACAAAACAGAGTGCACTCTGATGTATTCTGTGGAAGTCAAAGAATGGAGCTTGGATATTGACAAGTTCCTGCCCCTGGATATTGGGTCTTTAAAGTCCAAATTCCTTCAATAACTTCTTCTGATATTCCCTATCCACTGCTGCCTTGAGAATCTCATCACTTCTGCTAAGTTCAGATAATTTAAGATTCAGCTGATTGATTCTGCTTTCGCCAAGAGATTCCCCTTCTTTTATACCTTCTTCTCTTTTTTCATCTAATTCATCTTTCATTAATTCTAATAATGCATTACACATATCTCTTTTCCCCTCCTTTAATCGATTCTCGTTTGCTTTTACTATGATCTCCATAACAGCCTGATACAGCTGATCTTCTTTGTTCTTTTTATAATCCTCTAAAAGCTGTCTGGTAACAGACATGTCTTTCAGGGTATCTGTCAAACTATATAACCAGAGATTTTTCTCCGGCGATAATCGATTTGTTACAAGAATCTGAATCGGTAAGATATCTCCAATTACATAATAAATCCCTTCTTCCGGATTATCAATAGTGTAGTGGCGTACTTCTTTCAAATGCCTGATCAGTTCTCTTGGGTATCGTTTTGACACTAAGGTAATTGTTAGCTCCTGGATTGGAATTTCATTCACCTTTCCTGTATCTGCTTTATAAAAATTCGTATATCCATATACCTTATAGAAATCGTCCACGGAAAGGGAATCGGATGGTGATTTAGCATCACACTGCTTAAAAGCTGTTTAAAAACAGAGTGCACTCTTGCAATATAAATCATCATCTGCTAAAATTTATCTTAATGAATCATAAGGAGGACTCTAAAATGAGCAAAATTGATGAAATCAGAAGCGCTATGGTCGCTGCAATGAAGGCAGGAGACAAAGAACGAAAAGCCGCACTTTCCTTTCTGCTCTCCTCTCTGAAGAATAAAGCTATCGACAAACGTGCCGACCTGACAGAAGAGGAAGAAGGACAGGTAATCTTAAAAGAAATCAAACAGTTAAAAGAAACAATTGATATGACACCTGAAGATCGTACAGATCTGATTGAAGAGGCTCAGAAGCGTCTTGCTGTTCTTGAAGAATATGCACCAAAGATGATGAGCGAAGATGAGATCAAAGCAGTGATCACATCCGTTCTTGCAGATCTTGGTATCGATGCTCCTACAGCAAAGGATAAAGGTAAGATCATGAAAGAACTCATGCCGAAGGTAAAAGGCAAAGCTGATGGTAAAGAAGTCAATCAGATTCTTGCCGGCATGATGAAATAAATACAGATTCCAGAATAAAGACGTAGCAAAGAGGGTGTCGCACTAAACGACACCCTCTTACTTTTTGTTAATTATTTCATTTTTTCTGCTTATTTTGTTATCTGTTTTCCCACTTATGATAAATCGCCTCAAGTGCATCTACCGCACCATCGATTCCAAGAAGACTTGAATTCAGCAGAATTGCATTCGCTTCAATACTGCCCCACTTACGGTCTGTTCTACCTTCATAATACAGGCGTCTCTCTCTGTCAATCTTCTTAATCTTATCTACAGCCTCTTTCTCGGAAAGCTTATAGATATCCATGATTCGATTGATTCTATCATCCTTATAAGCATAGATAAATGTATTCACAACATTTGAATAATCCCCAAGAACATAATCTGCGCAGCGTCCCACGAAGATTCCAGGTCCACGTTCTGCCAGCTTGCGGATGATTGCTGACTGTGCGTCAAAAAGTTGATCACTTAATGGTTTCTCCACTTCCGGACTGAGCATAAATGTAGTATAATCACCCATTCCAATATAATAGCTTGATAACACATTTCCAAGTCTCGTCTCATCTACTCTTCCAGCATCTTCGTTCGAAATTCCAAGATCTCTTGCTGCCATTCGAATCAGATTGTGATCGTAAAGAGGAATGTTCAGTCTCTCTGCCAGTCTGTTTCCTACTTCATGACCGCCACTTCCGAACTGTCTTCCAATTGTAATAATTGTGTGATTCATCATAAGCAAGTCCTCCTTTTTCTGATAATTCTATTCTATCACTCTTTGAATTAAGAAAAAAGACTTTCTTCCTGTTTTCCGCTAACAATTTTGTAATACTGTTTCGAAGTCACCATATAGACAATGATATAGAATAATGCAAATACTAAATAGGAGCACACTGTCACCAGAATCAGGAATTTTCTGTCAGAAAAAGCAAGCAGATGCACCATTTTTTCTATCATTGGAAATGCAAATGCCGTATGAATTCCGGCAGCCACAAGAGGTAGGAAGAATACTGTCATTACCTGAGAATTGATCGTCTGACGCACTTCTTTCTGTGTCATCCCCACTTTCATCAGAATCTGGAATCTGTCCTGATCCTCATAGCCTTCTGTAATCTGTTTATAATAAATGATCAGCACCATTCCAAGAATGAATACGACTCCAAGAAGGATTCCAAGGAAGAACAGACCGCCGTACAAAGCCTGGTAATCAGCTCTTGATGCGGCTCTGCTGTCTGTAGAAGCTCCAAAAAATAGGGTATCTGATTCCTCTGATTCCTGTTCAGCCAATGCATTGATTTTCTTGTCAATCTCGTTTTGAATCTGGATCTGCTCTTCATCTCCACAGGACAGATCAAAATTGTAGTACCATTTCTCATAAGAACCATTGACACCGTAAACGGAAACATTTCCTTCTTCCAAAGCTTTTATATCTTCCAGTCCGGAAACCACCAGATAGAAGCTGCTGTTCATATTTGCCATATTATTTCCATTTGAAATCATTTTATCCAAATGTCCTTTAATCCTCCATGTCCCGGAATTCTCCACCGTGATCTGATCATAGGGGAAATCGGAATCTTTCGCATACAGATACGCTTCCCCGGGAGCAAGCTCCAGATTCGTCCCCATGATCCGATTATACGCTTCCAACGGCAGAGCATAGAACATTTTTAAATGATCAAATGTATTCACTTCATTGACTCCCGGAGCATTCTCCGGATTAAAATAGATTTCATTTTTTGAAACAATTCCACTGACTGTAAGCATCCGGTAATTCTCCGGATTCTCCGCGGTCTGGTTATGTTCTTTCAAAACCTTCTGTACAAGCTCTATAATCTGTCCATTCTGATTCTCTTTCATTTCTTCCGTCTGCTCCGGTTTCGTGTACATCTCAATCTGGACAGATTTCGGATATCGAAGATTCAAGCCATGTTCCATACTCAGATACAGGCTGGTTGTAGAAGATACCATAACCAGAACCATTGTGGACAGAATACAAATAGACGCTAATCCTGCCCCATTTCGTTTCATACGGTAAATCATGGATGAAAGTGAAATAAAATGATTTGTTTTATAATAATATCCTTTCTTTTTCTGCATTATTTTACAAAATGTGACCGAGCCGGCAATAAATAACAGATACGTTGCAAGGATTACCAGCACGACGGCAACCATAAACCAGATCATCGCTACAAGCGGATCTTTGATTGTCAGGGATAAATAATAAGCCACACCAAGCAGAAGCAACCCGAGTACTGCAAAGATCCAGTTTGCCTTCGGAGGTTTCTCTCCTGTCTTTTCACTTTTTAAAAGTTCTACAGGTTTTAACCGATAGACGGACACGATCATCCGAAGCATGATTAATGCAAAAATGACCAGGAATAACAGTGCCGTAGCCACAAGTGCCGGAACACTGATTTTCATAGAAAGTCCGGCATTACTTCCAAGTATCTTCGCTGCCAGAAGTTCCCCCAATTTAGAAAACAGGATTCCTCCCACGATTCCTCCTGCAATCGTCAGAACACTGATGATCAGATTCTCAAGAACCATGATTTTTACAAGGTCAATTTTTCCCATTCCAAGGATGTGATACAACCCAAACTCTCTCTGTCGTCTGCGGATCAGAAATGAATTTGTGTAATACAGAAGGATCAGAGAAAAGATTGAGATCACACCAGAACCAAATCCAAGGATCATCTGCATAGTATCCCCACCTTTGATCTGGGCAAACTGTGGGCTCACTGCAAGATAATCGATCAGATAGAACATCATAACCATACAGATGCAAGTGATCAGATAAGGAAGATACAGCTTCTTATTTTTCTTAATTCCATTAACGGAAAGTTTCAGATAAAGTCCACTTTTCATTGTCTCTCACCACCTGTCGCAAGCATTGTCAGTGTCGCTGAGATATTCTGATAGAACTGTTCATCTGTCTGTTCGCCTTTATATACCTGGTGGAAAACTTCTCCGTCTTTAATAAATAACACTCTCCCGGCCTTGCTCGCTGCTTTGACAGAATGTGTTACCATAAGGATCGTCTGTCCCGATTGATTGATCCGCTCAAATACCCCGAGCAATTCATCCGTTGATTTCGAATCGAGCGCCCCGGTCGGCTCATCCGCCAGGATCAGTCTCGGATCTGTGATCAGCGCTCTCGCCACTGCTGCACGCTGCTTCTGTCCTCCTGACACCTCATAGGGATACTTCTCCAGAAGTCCTGCGATTCCAAGTTCTTTCACGATTGGCATCATCCTGACATTCATTTTCCTGTAATCAACTCCCTGCAGTACCAATGGCAGTAAGATATTGTCCTTTAGATTAAATGTATCCAAAAGATTGAAATCCTGAAATACAAACCCAAGATGATCTCTCCTGAACTTGGACAGATCCTTCTCACGGATTGCTGATAACGGTTTTCCATCCAGATAAACTTCCCCTTCAGTTGGTTTATCCAATGCTGCCAGCATGTTCAGTAATGTCGTCTTCCCCGAGCCACTCTCTCCCATGATTGCTACATATTCGCCCTCTTCTACTGAGAATGTCACCTTAGAGAGTGCCTGTACCTGATTACCGCCAAAACGGGGACGGTATATTTTTTTCAAATTTTCTACTTCCAAAACTGTCATTTCTTACGACCTCCTCTTCTTTCAACATCCTCAGTATAACAATACAGCCAGAATGCCGACATTGATTTCTGTGACATTCCAGCTGTCTGATGTGACAATTTTGTCACTTGCTTCTCTCTGTGTGATTTAGTGTTTTACTCTGATCTCAACGGATACTCTGCCAAATCAATCGTAAAACTGCTGCCTTCCCCCAACTTTGACTCAACTGTAATCTGATGCCCAAGTTTCTTTGCCGCCATCTGACTCAGATACAGACCAATTCCCGTTGATTTCCGTTCCATTCTTCCATTATATCCCGTATATCCTTTTTCAAAGATTCTCGGCAGATCTTCCGGTGCAATTCCCATTCCGGTATCTGTAACCGTCAGTTTCTTTTCTTCACTAACAGTGATCGTCACTGTTCCTTTCAGCGTATACTTCACTGCATTGGATAACAACTGTTCAATAATAAACGAAAGCCATTTCTCATCTGTCAGAACAATCTGATCTGTCCCTTCATAGATCAGACGGATTCTCCTTCGAATAAACTGTCCTGCATATTTACGGATCGATTTTCTTACAATTTCATCCAAAGGATACTGTGCGATTACCAGATCCTTCGTGCCACTGTCAAGACGCACATACCCAAGTGCCATCTCGACATACTGCTCCACCCGGAACAGTTCGGCTTTCAGATTCTGATTCGTCTCGGTATCTTCCTGCTGAAGTAATACATTCATCACAGCAATCGGTGCCTTGATCTGATGCACCCAGGTTGCATAATAGTCCTCCATGTCCTGACCGGACTTCTCCCATCTGGCATGTTCTTTTCTTTGCTGTTGTTCTTCTTTTCTGATCAGCTCCTGATATCCTGACTCAATCCCATCTTGTGCGATCGGAAGTGAATCCTCATAAGGTCCTTCTCCTTGCAGCAAATGTTCCAGCTTCTGCCCGGTTTTCTTATACCGCAAATATCCACAGAGAAGAAAAAGTAATCCAAATGCCAGACACAACACTGTCGGATAAACCGCTGCCTTCAGATTAATCTCTTCCAGCACAAAAATCAGAAAAAAGATTCCCGCACACAGCAAACTCCACAGAAGCACAAATCGGATTCTTTTCAAATATTGTAAAAACATTTTTACTCCTTCTCGATGATATATCCACCGCCGACTTTCGTCTTGATAAAGCCTTCCAGTCCCGCTTTTTCCAGCTTTTTCCGTAGTCTTCCGACATTGACTGTCAATGTATTCTCTTCGATATAATTGTCTGTCTCCCACAGCTTTGTCATCAGCGTGTCTCTGCTGACCACGCGTCCTTTATTCTCCATCAATGTCTGTAAGATGCGAAATTCATTCTTTGTCAACTCAATCTTTTCTCCATTATAGGTCATTGTTGTATCATAGAGGTTCAGGATTGCTCCTCTATGTTCCAACATCGGCACTTTTCCTGACAAATCATACGTTCTTCTCAGCAGAGCCTGAATCTTCGCTGTCAGTACACTTAAGTCAAATGGTTTTGCCACAAAGTCATCTCCGCCCATATTCATCGCCATGATAATATTCATATTATCTGCTGCTGAAGAGATAAAGATCACCGGCACGCTCGATATCTTACGGATCTCGCTGCACCAGTGGTATCCATTATAAAAAGGAAGCGTGATATCCAAAAGCACCAAATGTGGACCATACTCTGCAAATGTCTCAAGAACCTTTGCAAAATCTTCCACATAACGTGCTTCATTTCCCCACGCTTCCATCTCTTTTTTAATTGCCCCTGCCATCACAAGGTCATCTTCTATGATTAGAATCTTATACATTCTGCGGATTCCCCTTTCGCTCTTATCCACTACTATATCTCATAGTATACAGTATTTCAAGAGCACACGGTCATACCGTATCCGGCGAGATAACCCGCTGGATATGGATTGCAAGAAATCCGATCTCTTCTTTTGCGACCGGTTGTTTCAGCTGTCTAGACATATAGTCACACACTTTCTTCGCCGCCTCTCCGGTCCTTGGGTAATTCTGAAAAATGAACTCATTAAAGTCTGCATTCGTCCCCTCACCCTTACGGGTTCTCAGAATCATATAATACATATGACTCATCAAACGTGTACAGCCAAGTGAGCCGCTCTCCAGCTTCTGATCGAATTCCTGTTCAATCATGGCAATCCCTTCATTTACAATCCTGGTCGCATCCAGAGTCTGGGATACTGCCTCATCTGAAAGACCTGCATGGATATGTAGCGTAATGAATCCGACTTCATCCTCTGAGATCTCATATCCTGTCAGCTGCTGTATAATTTCCCGCCCTTTCAGGGCCACTTGATACTCCTCTCCAAACAACACACGGATATCCGGTGTAAATGGATTCGGAAGCTGGCGGTTCTCCTTCGCTCTCTTCGCTGCAAGCGCAATATGATCTGCCAACGGAAGCAGCATCTCATGATTTATCTTCTGAAACACGTTCTCTGCTTCTTCAATGATCTTTCCTGTTGCCTCAATAAACTCCGGGCGGATTCCATTGACTGTTTTCAGAACAGACTCTTGCTTTCTTCTTGTGACAAGGGAATATACTTTGGCTCCGGGAAGTTTCTCGATCTGTTCTGTAGGTTTCTTTCCAAATCCCACACCGTTTCCGAGAAGGATCATCTCCTTCCCTGTCTCAACATGATATACAAGAATCCCATTATTATTCAGAACTTTAATGACTCGATACATCCCCCCGGAGCCTCTCTTTCTTTCTCTTAATTCAAGCTTACGATTTCTGCTGTCTTCTCAAGCTTCTCTACTTTTCCGCTCTTAGACATTCTGATCTCTTCACCTTCCTGAAGACTTGTAAATACAACCATACATTCATCGGATTTTGCATGCTCTTGGATATATTTTATATCAAAACCTATCAGTTTGTCACCCTTTTTTACTCGGTCTCCGTCATTTACAAAAGTTTCGAATCCTTTTCCATCCAGATTTACAGTATCCACGCCAATGTGAAGCAGATATTCGGTTCCGTCATCACTAGTCAGACCAACTGCATGTTTTGATGGGAAGATAAAAGATACAGTTGCATCTTCCGGCGCATAAGCCATTCCCTCTTCCGGGCGAACCAGATAACCGTCTCCCATCATTTTCCCTGCAAATGCTTCGTCACACGCTTCTTCGATCGGTGCTGCCACTCCTGTGAATGGAGAGCAAAGCTCTTTCTTTACAGTTCCGGCTGCAACAGTTTTGTTCTCATCTTTCTTCGCTTCATCTTTTGTTTCTGCACATTTATTCGTTTCTTCTGCGCTGTTTTCGTTTTCTTCCGGAAGATATTCCACATCCGGAGCTTTCTCCAGATAATCTTCCAGATTGGATTTAATCACAGAAACAGCCGGTCCATAGATTACCTGGATTCCCTGTCCTTTTCTTACGATTCCGGATGGGGATGTCATTCTTAAGACATCTTCATTTACCAGTTCCGGCTTTACTACCGTACAACGAAGTCTTGTCGCACAGCAGTCTACATCAGAAATGTTTTTCTTTCCACCAAGTCCTCTTGTGATCAGTGCGCTCTTCTGATCTTCCGGTGTCATTTCATTTTCAGAATCTGCATCATTTCCATCTACTTTTGCTTTATAATCAGCTTTTGTATACAGTTTCGTTTCCGCATCATCATCTTCTCTTCCCGGTGTCTTCAGATTCAGCTTCAGAATCAAAGTACGGAAGATGATATAATATAAGAAGAAATAAATAATTCCAACCGGGATGATTCTGATCCAGCTTGTCTTAGCATTTCCCTGAAGGATACCGAAAAGGAACAGATCAATAAATCCACCGGAAAATGTAAGTCCTACTGCAATATTTAACATATGCGCGATCATATAAGCAGATCCTGCAAGGATCACCTGTACCGCAAAAAGGATCGGTGCTACAAACAGGAATGAGAACTCCAGTGGCTCTGTGATTCCAGTCATCATACATGCAAGTGCTGCAGAAAGCAGAAGTCCACCTGCCTGTTTCTTCTTCTCCGGTTTTGCACACTGATACATTGCAAGTGCCGCACCCGGAAGACCAAAGATCATGAAGATAAATTCACCGGAAAAATATCTTGTCGCATCCGCACTGAAATGTACTGTGGACGGATCTGCAAGCTGCGCAAAGAAGATGTTCTGACCGCCCTGTACCAGCTGTCCCGCAACTTCCATTGTTCCTCCAACCGCTGTCTGCCAGAATGGAAGATAGAATACATGGTGAAGTCCAAATGGAATCAACGCTCTCTTAATAATACCAAAGATCAATGTTCCAATATAGCCTGTTCCTGTTACAAGTCCGCCGAGTGCATAGATTCCATTCTGAACGGTTGGCCATACAAAATAGAGTACGATTCCGACAGCCACATAAGTCAATGTTGAAATAATCGGAACAAATCTTGATCCACTGAAGAATGACAGTGCATTCGGAAGCTGGATTTTGTAAAACTTATTATGAAGTGCTGCTACTCCAAGTCCAACGATAATACCACCAAATACACCCATCTGTAATGTCTGGATTCCGCAGACACTTGTCACAGTTCCTTCCAGAACTCCGGCTCCAAGCGTTCCGTCTGCAAGAAGATCTCCACGGATCAGAAGCATAGCATTCATTGTTGCATTCATTACAAAGAAAGAGATCATTGCCGCAAGTGCCGCAACTTCCTTCTCTTTCTTCGCCATACCGATTGCTACACCGACAGCAAAAATGATCGGCAGGTTATCAAAAATAATACTTCCCGCTTTGCTCATAATTGTGAGCAGGGAATTCAGAATTGTCCCCTCGCCTAAAATTGCCTGAAGATGATATGTCTCAATCATCGTTGCATTTGTAAATGAACTTCCTACTCCAAGCAGAAGTCCTGCTACCGGAAGAATTGCGATTGGAAGCATAAAACTTCTTCCGATTCTCTGCAATACTCCAAAAATCTTGTCTTTCATCTGTAATCCTCCTAGTATCATTTCTTATAGAGTTGACGCATCCCATAGTTTCTTGTGCTGGCACAGTTCTGCAACTTACTTATCCTATACTATAATGCGCAAAAAAGGCATAAACTAATCCTCAATAACCAAGTCCACCTTATCTGGTGAACTTATTAAGGATAGTTTATGCCTGCTTTACCAGTAACACTCTATCGTGCGCTTTTCTCTTTTAACCACGTATAGTATAACCAAACTCACTTCCAACAGTCAATCTGTAATATTCAACAATATTTGTCCTGTTTTTTTGTTGAATATGTTACTTAGTGATCATTCCAGTAAATCAATTTTTTTCTTTTGTTTTAAATTATTTTCTTTTCATTTTACGCTTCTGGCTTTTGCTTATTTGCTTTTGTAATATCCAGACGTACATTCACACCAAATGGATTGATTGCAACTCCCTTTGCATCCGGAATAAGTATCTCCGGAATCTTATCCGCCGGAATTGCTGCTGTCTTCATCTTCTTGCCCTGTGCAAATCTGGTAAATTCTATCATATCTGTAAAGATCGGCTGATACAGACTTCCGTCCGGCTGTCTCAGAAGTGGAACCTGATTATCTTCCTGAACTCCTACGATAAAGGTTCCTTTCTTATAATGCGCCATCATCTCTTCCTGAAGTTCCTTCACATTCTCCGGCATCTCCGGTCCGATATTGCGGTGCATCTCCTGCATCAGATACATTGCTGTCAGATGAAGCTCCGGATTCTCGATCAGTTTCTTTCCTTCAGGCAGTTCTTCCTTATTCTTACGAACTACAAGATGCTCCAGCTGAACCCTGATCTCCTCCTCTGTACCAACATTCACTGCCAGTGCATTCACGCCCATTGTATACAGGTTTGTAAAAAATCCAAGTCTGATATTCTTTTCGATCTTGGCAATTCCTACATGATAACGATCTTCTGCAAGCGTCTTTGCCTTTTCCTTTGCAGATTCTTCCTGATAATAAACCAGAACCTCGTCATCAAATGTCTCTTCATCACAGAGGACAAACGGCATCTTCGTCACACCTGACATGATCACATAAATCTCTTCGAGATTTCGCAGATTCACCAATACCTGCTTCATCTCTGTACTGACAATTACTTTATTCTCATCCATCTCTTTGTTTTCCTTTCTGGTTGCTTTTCTTTATATTACATGTTGCAGTAGTGCAAAATGATGTGAGTGTCAAAAGTAAATTTTGCCACTCACTGATGTAACCGGATTGCTCCATTGCTA
>OHLR01000463.1_pt1 | contig 19934 bp, 20 predicted proteins | sample 1569141 | NCBI WGS metagenome assembly OHLR01 (sample SAMEA3879553, study PRJEB24766) | human gut metagenome | biome: human-associated habitat; feature: feces | place: USA | collected 1985/1987
CGCCCGCCGTGGACATCGACCTGGATCAAGGCATTGACAAGGTGCGCGAAATCCTCTCCAAATATCCGATCAAAACGCGCCTGAACCTGCGCGGCACGCTCATCGTGGCCCGCGACATCGCCCACGCCCGCATCAAACAGATGCTCGATGAGGGCAAGCCGATGCCCGAATATTTCAAGAAACACCCGATCTATTACGCCGGTCCGGCCAAGACGCCGAAAGGAATGCCTTCGGGCAGCTTCGGACCCACGACGGCAGGCCGTATGGATCCTTACGTGGATCTGTTCCAGGAGCACGGCGGCTCGCTGATCATGCTGGCCAAGGGCAACCGCTCGCAACAGGTGACGGACGCTTGCCGAAAACACGGCGGATTCTACCTCGGTTCGATCGGCGGTCCGGCGGCTGTGCTGGCCAAAGATTCGATCAAATCGGTCGAAGTGGTCGATTTCCCGGAACTGGGTATGGAAGCCGTCCGCAAGATCTACGTCGAAAACTTCCCGGCCTTCATCCTCGTGGACGACAAAGGCAACGATTTTTTCGCGCAGCTCAAACACTAAACGCTCCGCCCCGGCCGTTATAGGGGCAACCAAGGAAACAGACAGTCAATGAAAGGTTTTTTCTGTAAAATAACCCTCGCATTATGTTTCGTAATCTTCGTCGGCTCCGCAGCAAGAGCCGACGAGGTTACTTTCAGCGCCAACGCCCCGATGGTCGTCACGGCAGGCGAAAGTTTCCGGGTGGAGTTCTCGCTCAACGCCACGCCCGACGACGATTCGTTCGAAGCGCCGGATTTCGGGGCGTTCGACGTACTGGCCGGCCCGGCGATCTCCCAGGGACACTCGATTCAGATCATCAACGGCGCGATGACCAAAAACGTCAATTATACGATCACCTACGTATTGTTGGCGCAGGACGCGGGCAACATCACGATCGGTCCGGCTTCGATCAAGGTCGATAAAAAAAGATACAAGACCCAGCCTCTGCCAATCGAGATCTCCGACAAGCCGTCGGCAGGCAGCGCCCAGGCTTCGCAGGGAAATTCAGGCTCTTCGGATAAAAGTATCGAGGAGGAAGCCCAGGGACAGATCGCCAAAGACGATCTGTTGCTGCGCGTCCACATATCGAAACAGTCGGTCTTCAAAGGCGAACCCCTGCTGGCGACCTTCAAGCTCTACCGCCGGGTGGCGATCGTGGGCTACGAAGACATTAAATTCCCCTCCTTCAACGGCTTCTGGACACAGGACATCGACGTTTCGAACGCCATGTGGCAGCGTGAAACCCTGAACGGCAAGGTCTATGAATCGACAGTCGTAAAAGAGTGTCTGCTCTACCCGCAGCAGGCGGGTACGCTCGTGATCGAACCCGCAACGATCACCGCCATTGCACAGGTTATCGTACAGAGCCGCCGCAACATCGATCCGTTCTTCGGCGGCGGGCACGAAGTCTATAATCTGCGGCGCAAGTTGCAGACGCCCCGCGTGAACATCACGGTCAAAGAGCTCCCTGCGGGCGCTCCGGCCAGCTTTACGGGCGCCGTCGGCAAATTCTCCATGGAGGCATCGCTCTCCGCAGACCAACTGGCGGCCAACTCGGCCGGGACCTTCACGGTGAAAATCACGGGACAGGGCAACCTGCCTTTCATCCAGGCTCCGAAACTGACGCTGCCCGCCTCGTTCGAGCAATACAACGTCAAAACCACCGAATCCATCCAAACGGCGACTGCGGGAACCTCCGGCTACCGGCAATTCGAATATCCGTTCATCGCGCGCGCCGAAGGGACGTACCGTATCGATTCGATCCTTTTCACCTACTTCAATCCCGACCGCCGGGAATATGTGACCCTCTCCTCGCAAAGCTTCCCGCTGCAAATCACACCGGATGCCAACGGCGGAGAGAGCTACATGATCAAAGGACTCTCCAAGGAGGACGTTCAGATGCTGGGACAGGACATCCGTTTCATCCGCCTGGGCAAGGCACGCCTCCAGCCGATGCGCGAGCCATTCTTCCTGAGCGGACTCTATATCGGACTGCTGGCTGCGATTCTCGTCCTTTTCGCCGGAACTTACATCGCGCTGCGCAAGCAGATCCGCGACAGCCAGAATGCGGCTCTGATCCGGGGCCGGCGGGCCAACAAAGTGGCCATTCAGCGTTTCAGGATAGCCAAGAACTATATGGAAGAGCACAACCAGCACGCCTTCTACGAAGAGATGCTGAAGGCTTTATGGGGGTATATGAGCGATAAATTCAATATCCCGGTAGCCAATCTCACCAAGGAAAATGTCCGCGAGGAGCTCCACAAGCGCGGAGCCGCGCCGGAAGACACCCAGCTTTTCTCGGAACTCATCACCCGCTGCGACGAAGCCCAATATTCGCCGGTGGCTTCGGCCCGTATGAGCGACGTATATCGGGACGGCCTCGAACTGATTTCCCGCATCGAATCGATCATCAAACGCTAAAAGCCATGAAACGATATATTCTCTTTCTCCTCGCCACGCTGTTGAGCGCGGCGGTTTCGGGGCAGACTGCCGCCCGAACCGATTCGCTGGCTCAACACCCGCAATCGGAGCAAACCGCCTCGGCAGCTTACGCATCCGATCCCGACAAGTTGTGGGATCAGGCCAACACGGCTTACATCAACAACGACTTTCCTACGGCAATTTCGCTTTACGAAACAATTCTGTCGAGCGGCAGGCAATCGGGCAAACTCTACTATAACCTGGCAAATGCCTATTTCAAGGAGCAGGAAATCGGTCGGGCGATCCTCAACTACAACCGGGCGCTGAGGCTCAATCCCGGGAACGAAGACATACGCTACAACCTGCAAGTCGCCGAGAAAATGACCAAAGACCACATCGACGCCGTCCCCGAATTTTTCGTCAAGACCTGGTTGTCGAATCTGCGCAACCTTTTGAGCAGCACGACATGGGCCGTCCTCTCGCTGGTCTTCCTGGCAGCAATGCTCGGCTCAGCGCTTTTCTACCTGCTCTCCCGTCGTCTGGTACGACGCAAGATAGGATTCTACGGCACCGCAACAGCCTTTCTGCTGCTGGTACTGACCCTCTGCTTCGCAGCCATCGACCGCCGGGAGGCGATCGACCGCACATCGGCCGTCGTACTGCGGGATGCCGTCGCCGTCAAAAGCTCTCCCAATCAGAACTCAACCGATCTCTTCATTCTGCACGAAGGCACCAAAGTAGAAATTTCGGACCGTCTGAACGGCTGGTGCGAAATCACCATCGCCGACGGCAAAAAGGGCTGGATGGAGTGCTCGACGTTCGAAACCATCTAAAAAACCGGATCCGCCCCTGCGAATCCAAAAATTTCCAAGAACGTGTCCAGACTGCTTCAAGACGTGACCGGAGAACTGTCGAAACTCCCAGGCATCGGACGCCGCACGGCGTTGCGCCTGGCGATCCACCTGCTGCGCATGGAACCCGATTCGGTAAGCGACATGACACGCAGCATCGACCGATTCCGCCGCGACATCAAATACTGCAAATTGTGCAACAACCTCTCGGATGAAGAAATCTGTCCGATCTGCGCCGACCGGGAACGGGACCATGCGACGATCTGCGTCGTGGAGCAGGTGGCCGATGTGCTGTCGGTCGAGAACACGCGCCAGTACCGGGGGATGTACCACGTGCTGGGCGGCGTCATCTCGCCCATGCAGGGCATCTCGCCCTCGGACCTGAAGATCGACCTGCTGATCGAGCGGATCGCCCAGGGGACAATCCGGGAAGTGATCCTCGCCATCTCGACCTCGGTCGAAGGCGAAACAACCCTGTTCTATCTGCTCAACCGGCTGCGCCAATACCCGCAGGTGAAAGTCACGTCGATCGCCCGGGGGATCGGCTTCGGCGACGAACTGGAATACGTGGATGAACTGACGATTACTCACGCACTGATGAACCGGCGGGAAATCGAATAGGAAACTCGCGCCCGGAAAATCCGCACCTCCGCCAAATACAAAGCAACCGCGAATATCCGAAACGAATATTCGCGGTTGTTTTTCCACCGGGCCGACATTTCACCGCTGATCGACGAAATGAAGCTTATCGGTATCGAATCCCTGTTTTTCGACCTGTTCCAGAATCCGGGCCAGCACCTGCGTAGATAATCGAGGTCGGCGAGCGAGAATCCATAAATATTTGGCCGATCGGCCGCTTACGACGACCCACTGCCGCTCGGCAGCGGAATCGCATGCCGGCATCGTATAGTCGCTATAAAAAAACCAAAAAGACGAAACCCGCAGGCATTCGTAATCGGCAGACAACCGACCTTTTGCACTCGAAATCCGGTCCCGGCCCGTTCTGCCGTCCTTGCCCCGATAGACGATTCGCATTTTACTTTCCGACAATAATCGGTAAACCACCCGGGATCCGACCGTCCCCTCCTGAAACGGATGATCGAAACGAGCGATCTCGTACCACTCGCCGACATACAAATCGGGATTCGCCCACGGTCCACAGCCGACAGCGGCAACGACCGGTCCCCGACCGTACGCGGCGCCCGCCACAAGCAACATCGTCGCAAACAGCATATATTCGATTTTCACCCTGGTCATAACGAGGGTGTATCGCATATTCTATACCGGATTACGTCTATTGCAAAGATTCCTGCAAACTTTTCAACGTGCGGTAAATTCCCTCGGCATCATAACCGCACTGGGCATACAATTGCGCGGGCGTTCCATGTTCGACAAAACGATCCGGAATACCCAGGCTCACGACCTTCGGCAGATAGCCGTGCTCGCAGAAGAACGCGACGACAGCTTCTCCCACGCCGCCGCGCAAGGCTCCGTCCTCGACGGTCACCACACAACGGAACTTACGTCCGACCTCGTGCAGCAGCTCCTGGTCGAGCGGCTTGGCGAAACGCAGGTCGTAATGGGCCACCCGAATCCCGTCCGCCTCCATACGCGCAATGGCCTCGGAAGCAAAATTGCCGACCGTACCGATCGTAAGGACCGCAATCCGCTCCCCTTCCTTCAGGCAACGCCCCCGCCCGATTTCCATCGCAGCGAACGGCTCATCGCGCCAGGCGACGCCCGCTCCGTTACCGCGCGGATAGCGGATGGCGAAGGGCCGACCGGCCTCGAGCGCCGTAAACATCATGTTCCGAAGTTCCAGCTCGTTCATCGGCGCAGCCACCGTCAGATTGGGAACCGTACCGAAATAGGCCAGATCGAAAGCGCCGTGATGCGTCGCTCCGTCCTCACCCACCAGACCGCCCCGGTCAAGACACATGACCACCGGAAGGCGCTGGATCGCCACGTCATGAATCACATTGTCATAAGCCCGCTGCATGAAACTCGAATAGATGTTGCAGAAAGGCACCATGCCCGCAGCCGCCAGTCCGGCGGAGAAAGTCACGGCATGTCCTTCGGCGATACCGACGTCGAAACAACGCTCCGGCATCTCTTTCATCAGAATATTCATCGAGCTGCCCGACGGCATGGCGGGCGTTATCCCCACGATCCGCTCGTCGGCACGGGCCAGTTCGAGCAGCGTCTGGCCGAAAACATCCTGGTATCGGGCCACTTCGGTCTTGCTGACGATCCGCTCGCCCGTTTCCGGGTTGAATTTGCCCGGAGCGTGCCATACCGGCTTATTGCACTCGGCGGGCTTATAACCCTTTCCCTTTACGGTCATCACATGCAGCAACTTGGGTCCCTCGATACGTTGCAAGGCAGTCAGCACCCGCACCAGTTCCGGCAAATTGTGTCCGTCGATCGGGCCGAAATAGCGGAAATTCAAACTTTCGAACAGGTTGCTGTTCTTCAACAGTCCCTGCTTGACGGCATTGCCCGCTTTCTGACAAAACCGCAAAACAGCCGGCGTATGGGACAAAATCCGCCACAGGCGGCGTTTGATAGCGTTATAGCGCCTCGATGTCGAAATCTTGACCAGGTAGTTCTTCAAGGCCCCGGTAGCCTGGTCGATGGCCATGTTGTTATCGTTGAGAATGACCAGCAGGTTGGTCTGCTTGCTCGCACCGGCGTTGTTCAGCCCCTCGAACGCCAGACCGCCCGTCATCGAACCGTCGCCGATCACGGCCACCACCTGCCGCTGCTCGCCCTTGAGTTCCGCAGCTTTGGCCATACCGAACGCCGCCGAAATCGACACGGAGGCATGTCCGCCGCCGAAAGCATCGTAAGGACTCTCGGACATACGCGGGAAGCCGCTGATACCGCCCAGCTTGCGATTGGTCCGAAACGCCTCGCGGCGCCCGGTAATGATTTTATGGGCATAGGTCTGATGCCCCACGTCCCACACGATTTTATCGTCAGGAGTATTGAATACGTAGTGCAGAGCGACGGCAAGCTCCACCGCTCCCAGGCTCGAAGCCAGGTGTCCCGGATTGGACGAACATTGTTCGATGATGTACTGACGCAGTTCGTCGCAATACTGACGCAAGTCAGAGCCCGACAACTTCTTCAAGTCATCGGGCGAATCAATCCGATCGAGCCATTTATATTCCGAATGCATCATGGATAGGCAAAGATAGCATTAAAAAACGACATTTTTTCGAAATTTTTCCTATCTTCGCATTATCAAATTCCGCTCCGCTTATGAAATACAACAGAATACTCCTGAAACTCAGCGGTGAATCCCTGCAAGGGACTCAAAAATACGGTCTTTCGACCGACGTGCTCCACAGCTATGCGGAGCAAATCAAAGCCGTCGTCGGAACGGGAGTTCAGGTAGGCATCGTCATCGGCGGCGGCAACATCTTCCGGGGACTTCAGGGCGCCCGCAAGGGGTTCGACCGCGTGAAAGGCGACCAGATGGGGATGCTGGCCACGATTATCAACTCGCTGGCCCTGCAGTCGGCCCTCGAGGACAACGGCGTGAAAGCGAAAGTCCTCACCTCGATCCGGATGGAACCCATCGGAGAGTATTACTCGAAAGCCAAGGCGCTCGACTACCTCGAAGCCGGATACGTAGTCATCATCGGCGGCGGCACGTCGAACCCCTATTTCTCGACCGACTCTGCATCGGCGCTGCGCGGCATCGAGCTCGAAGCCGACGTCATGCTCAAGGGTACGCGCGTAGACGGCGTCTATACGGCCGATCCGGAGAAAGACCCTGCTGCGGAGAAGTTCGACGAAATCACCTTCGATGAAGTTTATCGTCGCAACCTGAAGGTTATGGATATGACCGCCTTCACGCTTTGCCGCGAAAACGGCCTCCGGGTCATCGTCTTCGACATGGACACTCCGGGCAACCTGGAAAAGGTGCTCGCCGGAGAGAAGATCGGCACACTGGTCAAACTCTGAAAACCTATTATATCGCTATGACCGAACGTAAAAAACCCAATAACAAACGTCTTATCCTGATGATCGTCCTGCTCGCGGTCGTCATCGCCCTGATGTGGCTGCTGCCCGACGGATCGCAGCCCGCAGCCCCCGCAACGAACGCTCCGAAGACCGAACAGACCAAGAATACGAACGATGCGCCCGACGACATCGAGGCTACGACCCTTGTTAAAGCCGGGACACAGGCACCCGATTTCCGGGTGGAAATGTTCGACGGCACGACCTTCACCCTGGGCAGTCTGCGCGGCAAAGTGGTGCTTCTGAATTTCTGGGCGACCTGGTGCGGTCCCTGCCGCGAGGAATTGAGCCGCGTACAGAAGGACATCATCGACCGCTTCAAGGGGAACGAAGACTTCGTTTTCCTGCCCGTATCGCGCGGCGAAACCCGCGAAACGGTCGCCGCTTTCCGGGAAAAGATGGGTTATACGTTCCCGATGGGACTCGACCCCGAACAGAAAATTTACAGACTTTACGCCTCCAACTACATTCCGCGTAATTTCCTGATCGGCAAAGACGGCAAAGTTATTTCCGCGACCATCGGTTACGAGGCCCCCGAATTCGACGAACTCATTCTGCTGATCGAGCGACAACTCAACTCCGCCAACTAAACAAATACGACATATGGATACCAAAACCATTCTTTCCGAAGCTTCCGACCGCATGCAGAAAACGATCGAGCACCTCGAAGAAGAGCTGCTCAACATCCGGGCAGGCAAGGCGAGCCCGACCGTGCTGAACGGAGTTTTCGTAGATTATTACGGATCTCAAACCCCGATTTCAGGCGTGGCAAGCGTCACGGTACCCGATGCCAAGACCATTCTGATCCAGCCCTGGGACAAAAACCTGATCCGCGCGATCGAAAAGGCGATCATCGACTCCAACATCGGGCTGACCCCCTCGAACAACGGGGAGCATATCCGACTGTCGATCCCGCCCCTGACGGAAGAGCGGCGCAAAGAGCTGGTCAAGCAGGTACGCCAGGAGGCGGAAACCGCCCGCATCAGCTTGCGCAACGCACGCCGGGACGCTGTCGAAGCCTTCAAGAAGGCCCAGAAGGAAGGCATGTCCGAAGACGAGGCGAAAGACGGTGAAACCCAGGCGCAGAAGCTGCTCGACAAGTTCACCAAATCGCTGGACGCGATACTCGACAACAAGGAAAAAGAGATCATGACCGTATAGATACGCTTTCTCCGAGAAACCGAACACCCCGACGCATAAACGCCGGGGTGTATCTTTCATCAGAGGGGGATTTTTATATCAGGTACCCCACCCACTCAAGAAAACTCGCCCGTCATGCCTCTGCGATTCGAAAAAATCACCACGCACAAAAAACGCTTCCTCGACCTGCTCCTGCTGGCCGACGAACAGGAATCCATGATCGACCGCTACCTGGAACGGGGCGAAATGTTCGTAGCCCGTGACGACGGACAGGTCGTCGCCGAATGCGTCGTCACGGACGAAGCCGACAGAATCGGAGAGATCAAGAATCTGGCTGTACCCCTCCAGTATCAACGGAAAGGATACGGACGACAAATGCTCGAATTTCTGGAAGCGCACTACCGGGATCGTTACCGGACGCTTCTCGTCGGCACCGGGGATGTTCCCCGCACACTCCGTTTTTACGAACGATGCGGATACGTTCGCTCGCACTCGATCCCCGGCTTCTTCACCGATCATTACGACCACCCCATCATCGAAGATGGCAGGCAACTGGTAGATATGGTTTATCTGAAGAAGTCCTTGTAACCCGACCTGTCGATCCGGCCACGCAAAAAATCGTGCGCCGCAGAAATCCCATCCGATCGGGTTATTTTTCACCGGAATCATCCGAAATTCTGTTTTTTTTAATACCTTCGCGGCAAGACAACTATGAAACTCATTCTTAAAATATCGCTCGCATGCCTGCTCGCAACAGGCTGCGCATCGAAAATTTCCGCCCAAACTTACGTCAAACTCAACGGACTCTATGCGCTCGTGGGCGTAGTCAATCCGGCCGTCGAATTCACGATCTCCCCCAAATCGACCTTCCAGACCGAAATAGTCGTTTCTCCGTGGAAGTCGATAAACAACCATCACGCCCTCTTTTGTATCTTCATGGGCGAATACCGCCGTTATTTCAAGGAGCACAACCGAGGCTGGTACCTCGGAGCCAATATCGGCATGCAGGCTTTCGACCTCTCGAAACCCTACATCGAAAACTGGAAGCTCAAATTCGAAAACCGATATAGCAAAGGTTACGGATTCATGATCGGCCTCTGCGTCGGCTACGAACATATCTTCCGCGAACGTTGGGTGCTCGACGCCTACTTCGGCTGGTCGTGGATGAGCAGCTTCTACAACGGCTATTCCATGGACGGGAAAATCGACATGAACCCCGGCCATCAGGTCGAACCCAAATACCCCGATCCGTTCAACGGTTCGTCGGAGTGGTATCCCAACAAGATCGGATTGTCGATCGGATACCGTATTTTCAATCCGCACAAGAAAAAATAGTTCGGCAACAACTCGTCCTGCCTCCGCGCTCCCCAACCGATTCGAATCACCCGCCGCACGGACATCGCTTCCGTATCGTCATTTTTCAACCGTATCCGTAATTTTTCCCGGTAAATTTTGGCGGGGGGGGGAATTACTTATATTTGCAGCGGAAACTCATTCGCCCGGGAATACATCCACTTTTCCCCAAGAACGTTTCCGAACAAAATATAAACCCCAAGCAAATATCCCTAAACAATGAAAAAAATTCTTTTCACGCTGTTCGCCCTGGTATTGGCATCCGGTATCGCCGCCCAAATTCCCGAACCCGATTTCATTGGCGAAGTATTGGCGATTCATTCGGACGGCACGGCGGAAAAATTGGAAAAACACAATGTCAAAATGCGCACCGGAGCCGGAGTGTATATAGCAGGTCTGGCCGTCAATAAGTCGAAAACTAAAATTCTCGTCGCAGGTAGTCAAGCCAACGTACGCTTCGCAGCCGACGAACCGGTCAATCTGATTGTCCGCGCCGTAGACAACAAAACCGACCCGATGTCGATCGTACGGGTATTCGCCATGAAGAACAACCGAAAACAACGCTCGGCAGTCATCTCGGCCGTAGGTTCGTTCAACGTCACATCCAACGATATGGAGTACCTGCCCTTTACCGCAGAAAAATACGGAGAAAACTCCTATTACCTGACTTTCGGAGATGCCCCTGCCGGTGAATACGGCATCATCGTCACCAACCCCAACAATGTCGATGAAAAAATGATCATCGTATCGGCTTTCGGAATCGATCCGGAAAAAATGCCTGCTGCATCCGGTTCCGAAACGGCAGAGGACACAGAGTAAAACATCCGGCAAATACGGCCCTGGAAACGACATTACGATATCGCACTCCACGACAGCCTACAACAAAAGAACCCCCGCCGCAAGCATTGGTCTTGCGGCGGGGATTCTTCCATTAAACGGGGATTACTTGCGGTAAACCTTGGTATAGCCGTAAATCGCCTCGTCACCGAGCTCTTCCTCGATCCGGAGCAACTGGTTATACTTGGCCATACGGTCGGAACGCGACATCGAGCCGGTCTTGATCTGACCCGCATTGGTCGCTACGGCGATGTCGGCGATCGTCGAATCCTCGGTTTCGCCCGAACGGTGCGAAGTAACCGACGTATATCCGGCACGATGCGCCATCTCGATAGCGTCGAGCGTTTCGGTCAGCGTACCGATCTGATTCACCTTAATCAGGATCGAGTTCGCGCATCCCATCTCGATACCCTTGCGCAGGAAATCCACGTTGGTTACGAACAGGTCGTCGCCGACCAACTGACACTTGTCGCCCAGCTCGGCCGTCAGCATCTGCCAACCCGTCCAGTCGTTCTCGGACATACCGTCCTCGATCGAATCGATCGGATATTTGGCGACCAAGCTCTTGAGGTACTCGACCTGCTCTTTCGAAGAGCGCTTTGCACCGTTCGCACCCTCGAACTTCGTATAGTCGTAAACACCGTCCGCATAAAACTCCGAAGAGGCGCAGTCCATAGCGATCGACACGTCGCCGCCCTCGCTCTTGCGGCCCGGCTTGTAACCGGCAGCCTTGATCGCTTCGAGGATCGACTCGATCGCATCCTCCGTACCCTTCAGCGCGGGTGCGAAACCTCCTTCGTCGCCTACGGCCGTCGAGAGGCCCCGGTTGTGCAACACCTTCTTCAGGCTGTGGAACACCTCGGCACCCATGCGAAGACCTTCGCGGAACGAGGGAGCGCCCACCGGACGGATCATGAACTCCTGGAAAGCGATCGGAGCGTCCGAATGCGAACCGCCGTTGATGATGTTCATCATCGGCACGGGCAGCGTCTTGGCATTCACACCGCCGATGTAGCGGTAGAGCGGCAGACCGAAATAGTCGGCGGCAGCGCGGGCAACGGCCAGCGACACGCCGAGGATGGCGTTTGCGCCGAGCTTCGACTTGGTGGGGGTTCCGTCGAGGGCGATCATGGCCTTGTCGATGCCCACCTGGTCGGCTACGTTCATGCCGATGACGGCCGGAGCGATCACTTCGTTAACGTTCTTCACGGCGTTCAGGACGCCTTTGCCCAGGTAACGGCTCTTGTCGCCGTCACGCAGTTCAAGGGCTTCGTGCTCTCCCGTCGAAGCACCGCTCGGCACGGCTGCACGGCCGAATGCACCCGATACGGTTCTTACTTCGACCTCGATGGTCGGGTTACCTCTCGAATCGAGGATTTCTCTTGCATGGATCTCTACAATCTGCATAGTTGTAAATTTTTGAATTTTATAAAAAACAATTTCGTTTTCAACGGTCGTTTCACAGGTGCGGCATCTGCCTGCAACCTCGGTTGTCTGCCGGATCGCACCCACCGGACGCACGAAAAGTCGCAACGAGGCGGATCCGAATTCCGAACTGCCGCAGCGCAATCTGTCGAACCGTGCAAAGATAACGATTTTTACAGACAAACTGTTATTCGAATAACATTATTTCTCCCTTCGAAGTCGGTTATAAGAAACGGCAAATCCGACGCCAAAAACTTATTTTATCAACGAAAAACCTTTTTTTATCACCGATATTTTCTTATCTTCGGTATAGAAAACTAACCCTAACTTCGATCGTATGAAAAAACTTTTCCTCTGTTTGCTGGCGATAACGGCAGCGATCTCCACCGCATGGGCACAAACGCCCAAAAAGAATATTTTCGGCCTTCGGGTCGGTATGGATATGAGCAAAATCAGCATCCTGGATACCGGTTCCGGAGAGAAATACCTGTCGGAATTACGGACCTCATTCAACATCGGCCTGACGGACCAGATCCGACTGCTGAACGACAAGCCCTTCTATTTCCAGTTCGGCCTGATGCTGCACAACAAGGGAGGAAAAGTCCAAGCTACCGACGGCGGCTCGGACATTGAGCTCTCCCTGAACGCAATGTACCTGGAACTTCCCGTCATGCTCAACTACCACATCCGGCTCGCCCCGAAAGTCGCTGTCATTCCTTTCGCCGGATTCTACGGATCGCTGGGTGTGGACGGCAAACAGTCCTTTGACGACTTGGGACTTGAAATCCAACAGAATTTGTTCGGCAAAAATAAAATGTTTCAACGCGGAGACTTCGGCGGGCGGATAGGCATCGGATTAAGCATCCACTCCGTCTATATCGGCGCCTCTTACGGCGGCGGTTTCCTCAACATCGCCCAGGAAGACGACACCTCCAAATTCCGCAACCGCAGTTGGTCCCTCTCCGTCGGCTACGATTTTTAACCCGTCTGTCTTTTTATTTCATTACCGAAAGTCCGTATCGGGACCTCGCCCCGGTGTTCCGAAACAGACATAAAACGGCCCTGAAGAAAACTTCAGGGCCGTTTCTTATCGTTTCACGGAAAGCGGCAGGTCCGCGCCTCCGGCATAGAACATCGCCAGATCGACCGGCACCGTCCCCCGGTTTTCACCATAGTGGAACGTATTCACCAGTTCGACGATACCGCTGCCCGCCGAAAAAGTCTTCGACAGACCGTTTTCCGCAACAACGGTAAGTTCGCCTTGCAGCACGACACCGGCATTGATTACGGGATGACGGTGCATCGCCAGCCGTTCACCGGGAGCGATCGTAATCCGAAGAATCGTAATACGGGGCGTTCCCGCAGGATAAGACGGCAATGTCGTGCCGTCCCAACTCTCGGAAGTATCGACGATCGTCGTGGAACCGGTCCGTGCCTCGCGGGAGTCCGCCGACACAACTCCGCCCGATTCTCCGACCGGATCGCCGCACAGCTCCCGCAACGGATTCCGGGACACTATTTCAGATTCTTCTTGCGGATCACCTCCAGCATATCGTCCGTCATGCTCGACAGATCCCACTCGGGCTTCCAACCCCACTCCTCACGGGCGCAGGTATCGTCGAGCGAATTGGGCCAGCTTTCGGCAATGGCTTTCTTCACCGGATCGACGTCGTAATCCATCGTGAAGTCGGGCAGACGCTTCTTGATCTCGGCATAGATGATCTCCGGCGTGAAGCTCATCGACGCGATGTTGAAACTGTTGCGGTGTACGAGCTTCGTCGGATCGGCCTCCATCAGCTCCACGCAGGCACGCAGCGCATCGGGCATGTACATCATGTCCATATAGACATCGCCCGGCACGGGGCAGGTGAAGCGGCCCGAACGGATCGCTTCGTAGTAGATCTCCACCGCGTAGTCGGTCGTACCGCCGCCCGGAAGGGTCACGTTGGAAATCAATCCGGGGAAACGCACCGAACGGGTATCCACACCGAAACGGCTGTGGTAATAGTCGCCAAGCATCTCGCCCGTCACCTTGCATACGCCGTACATCGTCGTCGGACGCATCACGGTATCCTGCGGAGTCTTGTCCTTGGGCGAAGAGGGACCGAACGCGCCGATCGAACTGGGGGTGAACAGCGCGCAGTTATACTGACGGGCCACCTCCAGCGAATTCATCAGCGCACCGATATTGACCTGCCATGCCGTCTGGGGCTTCGCTTCGCCGACAGCCGACAACAGGGCTACCAGGTTGAAAATCGAATCGATCTTCTGACGCGACACCATTTCCGCCATTGCATTGGCATCCAGGGCGTTCATCACCTCGAAAGGTCCCGACTCGGCAAGCTGCTTGCACTCGCGCACGTCCGTTGCGACCACATTGTCGTTTCCGTAAATTTTACGGAGATAAGTTGTTAATTCGGAACCGATCTGGCCACCGGCACCTACGATTAAGATACGTTTCATATATTTTTAGTTATAAACCGGAAGCAAAGATATAAAATGATTATCAATTCCGAACTTTTTCTTCGCACTTTTCAAATCATAGAATCCGAGCCGCTTCCCATCTTATTCATACTCCATCCGTACTATGCAAAACGTTCTCACCGCAGAAAGACATGCCCCCGGCGGGGCAAGCGGCAAAAAATCCCGCCCGGGAAAACCTCGGGCGGGATATCGTTGTTCGTATCAGCCGGTACAACCGGCCGGAAAGCATCGCTGCCGGCGACGGGCATCCTCTCGCCCGCTACCGCTGCGACACGGAAGGACTATTGCTGAATCGTCCATGCATTGGCAGGATTCTCTTCGTCGTAGCCCATCACCTCTTTCCAACTGGTCTTCAGTTGATCTCTCTTAGCCTCGGACTCGACGATAATCGTCTGCGAATCGTAGCCGGACCAGTAGAAACCGGACTCGTACGTGCCATAATTTTGAATGCAAGTAGTCAGCAACGGACAGTTAGCGATATTCACTTCAGCCGTGCCGCCGACGTAGAGTAGCGCGAGCTTGCTCAATCCGGATACATTCAGCGACTTCAGCGCTGCGGGTTCTCCGTAGCTATCCATTACGCTCACATATTCCAAGTCGGTATATTGAGTCAGATCCAATGTCGTCGGACCAACCGGTTCATGATTAGCATATTTGATAATCGACTTAAAGCTTTTAATTCCGTCAGGCAGTTGGATCGAAGTATAGCCTGCGGTCGGCGACATAGTCACATCGGTCAGTTTCGTAAAAGCCGACAGGTCAATGTCGCCCAACGAAACTTGCCATGCATTGATCGACAACTTTGTCAGATTGGTACACAAATCCAATCCGTCGAGGGTAAGTCCGGTAGCATCCATAGAAGTCGTTATATTGATCTCCGTCACCTTAGCCAGCATCTCCTCCGTAATCACCGTATTGATATCTCCGACGGGATTGACGGTTTCGTCGTCCAGAATAGCCTTGCGCAGCACGGCATTCATCGACGCAGCAGCCTCCGTACGCTCCTCATCGACGCACCACCAGGTAACGGATACGCCATAGTCGGAATACTGGCTGGCCATCGCAGACTTTTGAGCCAGCGTAGCGATGATCATGGTACCGTCGGCGAACATATTCGTACCGCTGGATGCATAGTCAGCCGATGCGAAAGTGGTAATGGGCATCTCGTGGATGTCCACGGTCGTCATTTTGGGGCAAGACTGCAACCAGAACATTTCGACAGTCGATGCGGAACCGGTCAAATCCAAAGTTTCGAGCGATTTGGCTCCCTCGACAACCACTTTCTTCAATGCCGGACAATTGGAAAGATTGATCTTGGACAAGTTGGCCTGGTCGTTGGAGAACTTGAGCTCAAACGTCGTCAAGTTTTCAAGCCCACTCACATTGAGACTCGACCACAAACCATTGGCCGGAGAGAGCGACACCCTTGTCAGCTTCTTATTGTTCGACAGCGTAATACCATTCAGTTCGTCGCAATTCGAATTGACAACAAGCACCTCCAAGTTGGGGAAACGCTCAATATACATCAAACTCTTTACCTTGCCCCCGAAACCAGTCGAATAAATTTCCGTTACGCTTTCGGCCTCAGCCTGCGAGAGCAGACCGTCTCCATTCGCATCGTATTCACTCAACAGATAAGCACGCAGGTTGGTGTCCATGCCCGAAGAGAGGTCTTCCGCCTTGAACTCCGTCACATTATAGAGTTTATTGGCCGCCGTGGTCAGCGGAGTCGTGAACTTACGGGTCAAAATCTCTTTATTCACATCACCGGCATCCCAACTGTAATAACTGTGAACGATCTTCAGCGAAACACCCTTCGTAAACTCGATCCCGGCAGGTACGACAAAATGCACCTCGGTAGCAACATCCGTCTTGAGCGTTACGTCCGATGCACAAGTCACCGTAATGGATTTACCCTCGCCCGAGAAAGTCATGGCAGGCACTTCACCACTGAAATCCAGCGCATAAGCACCGGCGATAGACTCGTCGTTGTTACCCGTAAGGATCAGTTTGTTGAACGTATCGGTACCCGTCAGTTTGAAACGCAGCACGGCACCCACCGAACGGAACGCCAACGATGTATGATCTTCGCCTACGGCCGCCATCGGGTTGAGCGTCGTAGCGAAAGTTCCCTCGGCGAACGTCTGCACGGCAGGAATCTCCAGACCGGAAACGGTCGTTCCTTCCAGCGTAGCACCTGCAGCATAAGGATAATAGGCGAAAGCCTTCGCAGCCTCCGTACCCTCAGCATCGGTCGCATCGCCCGTGAAAGTCGCGGATGCAGCGTTGTCATCCTTGGTGGTAAATTTCGCGTTCACGAACTTCGTCCCGGAGAAAATACCGAGCGCATCGTTCGCCGACCACCGTACATCAGCACCTTCCAACGAAGTACGGGTACCTTCTACCGAAGCGGTGATTTCATAGCTCCTTGCTTAACTTCCGGCGCAACCGTCGTATCCTTCGTACAGGAAACCGAAGCAGCCAAAACGGCTGCACAACCAAAACAAGCTAAAAATCTTTTCATAATAATTCGGAAGGTTGAGGGGTTATTCATAGGTTTCCTCTTCGAACGAAGCGACAGAATTGCCGAAACCGTTCTCGATTGCAAATTCTGCAATACTTAACTCCGGAGCGACGTATGTCCTCCGTTCCGCAACATTTAATTTTTCCATAAACGATTAAAATAATTAAGGTTAATAATTGATGAATTTTCAGCAATAAAATTATTATTTTTTTACTATCAAAACAATTTCAAAGTAAAAGAAAGCAAGATTTCTTTGACATTCAAAATATTACATCTTGAATATCAGCATCTTAAACACTAATCAATTGTGCTTTTTTTTGTTTATAGAAATAAATTGTTAAATCAGAAAAACCAATACATTTTCCAGCCTGACAGGAAAAGACACAACCTGTATAAAAAACTAATGAATTAATTTTGTGTCACTTACACAAATACGAAGAAAAACGGGAACGCATTCTGCGATAAAAATCCGCCGATTTTTTTGTTATTTCATTTTTGTTATATACTTTTGCACCACTCGAAATCGAGAAAGTTGCTGTTTTAGCTCAGCGGTAGAGCACTTCCTTGGTAAGGAAGAGGTCCCGGGTTCAAGTCCCGGTAACAGCTCATAAAATGTAAAAGCTGATTATTAATCAAATAAATAACAAGTAAAGCTATGGCTAAAGAGAAATTCGAACGTACCAAACCGCACGTAAACATTGGTACAATTGGTCACGTAGACCACGGTAAAACCACGTTGACTGCTGCTATCACTACAGTATTAGGCAAGAAAGGTTTTTCTGAAGTAAAATCATTCGATCAGATTGACAACGCTCCTGAAGAAAAGGAAAGAGGTATTACTATCAATACTTCACACGTTGAGTATGAAACAGCTAATCGTCACTATGCTCACGTAGACTGTCCGGGTCACGCCGACTACGTTAAGAACATGGTAACTGGTGCTGCTCAGATGGATGGTGCTATCATCGTGGTTGCTGCAACCGATGGTCCGATGCCTCAAACTCGTGAACACATTCTGTTGGCTCGTCAGGTAAACGTTCCCAGACTGGTTGTGTTTATGAACAAGTGCGATATGGTAGATGACCCTGAAATGCTGGAACTTGTTGAAATGGAAATGCGTGAACTGCTTTCAGCTTACGAATTCGATGGCGACAACACTCCTTTTATCCAGGGTTCTGCTCTTGGTGCATTGAACGGTGTTGAAAAGTGGGAAGAGAAAGTAATGGAATTGATGGATGCTTGCGACAATTGGATTCCATTGCCTCCGCGTGATATTGATAAACCGTTCCTGATGCCGGTTGAAGACGTATTCTCAATTACTGGTCGTGGTACTGTAGCTACAGGTCGTATCGAAGCTGGTGTTATCCATGTAGGTGACGAAGTTGAAATCCTCGGTTTGGGTGAAGACAAGAAGTCTGTTGTAACTGGTGTTGAAATGTTCCGCAAATTGCTGGATCAGGGTGAAGCCGGTGATAACGTAGGTTTGTTGCTCCGTGGTATCGATAAGAACGAAATCAAACGTGGTATGGTTCTTTGTAAGCCGGGTCAGATTAAACCTCACTCTAAGTTCAAAGCTTCTATCTATGTTTTGAAGAAAGAAGAAGGTGGTCGTCACACTCCGTTCCACAACAAATACCGTCCTCAGTTCTATCTGCGTACTATGGACTGTACAGGTGAAATTTCTCTTCCGGAAGGAACTGAAATGGTAATGCCTGGCGATAACGTAGAAATTACTGTAGAACTGATCTATCCGGTAGCATTGAACGTAGGTTTGCGTTTCGCTATCCGTGAGGGTGGTCGTACAGTAGGTTCTGGTCAGATTACTGAAATTCTCGACTAATAACCAAATATCTTAATCAGTTCCCGGTATTTACTGGGAACTGATTATGTTCACACGGGAGTAGCTCAGTTGGTAGAGCACCGGTCTCCAAAACCGGGTGTCGGGAGTTCGAGCCTCTCCTCCCGTGCTAATATTTTTGAAATGAAGAAGATAGTAGCTTATTTTAAAGAAACTTACGACGAGCTTGTTCATAAAGTGTCGTGGCCTACGTATTCTGAACTTACTAACAGTGCAGTAGTTGTTTTATATGCTTCCCTGCTTATTGCACTGGTGGTATTTGCGATGGACTTCTGTTTCCAGCATTTAATGGAATTTGTTTATCCACATTAAAAAAGAAGGAGAAATGTCTGAGATTGAAAAGAAATGGTACGTTTTGCGTGCTATTAGCGGTAAAGAAACTAAGGTAAAGGAATATCTTGAAGCTGATATCAAAAACAGCGACCTTGGTGATTATGTGTCTCAGGTATTGATTCCTACCGAAAAGGTATATCAGGTTCGCAATGGTAAGAAAATTGTGAAAGAGAGAAGTTATCTCCCTGGTTACGTTTTGGTGGAGGCTGCTCTGGTTGGTGAGGTCGCTCACCATCTGAGAAATACTCCTAATGTGATAGGATTCTTGGGTGGATCGGAAAAACCCGTTCCTCTGAGACAGTCGGAAGTGAATCGTATACTTGGTACAGTTGACGAATTGCAGGATGCCGGTGAAGAACTGAATATCCCGTATGTAGTCGGCGAGACTGTAAAAGTGAATTACGGTCCGTTCAGTGGCTTTAGCGGAATCATTGAAGAAGTGAATACCGAGAAGAAGAAACTGAAGGTCATGGTAAAGATATTCGGACGGAAGACTCCGCTCGAATTGGGCTTTATGCAAGTAGAAAAAGAATAGGACAGGTGTTACGCTGTAATATTCTTCATTAATGTTTATATATAAATCAATTAAAAAATGGCTAAAGAAGTTGCTGGACTAATCAAATTACAGATTAAAGGAGGCGCTG
>OHLR01000491.1_pt1 | contig 19106 bp, 19 predicted proteins | sample 1569141 | NCBI WGS metagenome assembly OHLR01 (sample SAMEA3879553, study PRJEB24766) | human gut metagenome | biome: human-associated habitat; feature: feces | place: USA | collected 1985/1987
AGTATGCAATACACACCGATATTTTTTTATCCTTAGCCATTTTATTCCTCCAAAATTATCAAAAAAATAACCCTATATACGTCTGTCCTAAAGACATTACCATTTCATACCAATAATATATAAAATAAAAAAACATACATAATATATATATAATTTTTCTATTCGTCTCATCAAATAAATATCGTATACACCAAATTATCAGCATTATCATATAAACAGAAAAATACATATTAAATCTTGCATATATCCAAAACTTTGTTGCTAATAGAATAAATATTAAATTTACCACCGAAAAATTAACAATAATATTATAATATTTTTCTTTTCCTTTCAAATACTCTCTGCCTATATAGGATAAAGCTATTGGGACAGACATAACTAATACTCTTATCATATTAGCACCACTTCCTGTAGACATCAGTACTGATTTATACTCTCCATATTGACTTTCTCCTAATGCATTCGCTAATATCGGTCCTGTTACTGGATATGTAATATATAAAATAATTCCTGCTGCCAATATCCATTTCGTCACTTTCCCCCAAGCCTTCTGATTCACAAAAAAATATAATGGTAAAAATATTAATGCTGATTTATGAATCATCGAACATATTAATACTATAGGTATATATACTTTCCAATTTTGTTTTTCAATCATTGGAAAAACGAAAAAAAGAATTGCAGATGCTAAATATTGTCTGATTCCATTCATAGTTACTAGATAGCATCCTGTTGTAATAAATAAATAAATAGATAGTTCTAAATACTCTGAATATTTATAATATGTCATAAATATCAAACTTATTGTAATTGCAGATATAACAAAAATAAAAAAATGCTCATCATCTTTTATTGTTTTTATTATTCCTTCTATAAAATAAAAACCTCTATCTTTCATTGATTTATTTACAAGCATTTTTATAGATGCAGCGATAGTAGATGGGGCCGTTTTAAATCCCTCCATGTATATCTCTGTATCTCCAATTCCATTCCTTAATCCTGCCACCAAAATCAAAACCGCCATCGCCATAAAAGAAAATACTTTATTACACTTTTTTGTATATCTTCCCTGTTGATATACTATTTTCCCCGTAGATCGTGCTATCAAACACAATAAATAAGACGATGCCAAAGTTATCCACCATACTCTCATATTATCACCTACTTCTGTTTTCTCACATTATGTTTAATATATCCTGTCAACAAAATCCCTGCTGGAATTGCTAATATTGTCATTCCCTTTTTTGGAGATTCTTTAATAAAATGCTTATTATGTACTATCAAGCTGCTTGAAACATAATGAATACATGTTTTTAAATTTTCCTTCCATGTTTGATTATATTTCATATCAACCTTACGAATAAATGCAAACCCTTTTGGATTATTATAATATTGACGTAGCATATTGTAACTTGATCCATCTAATTGATATTCTACATCACAAAGCACATCGTTTAAAACCAGTAATTTATAATCTTGATCACATAATAAATATTTATATCCTAATGAAACATATCTTTCTCCTTCAAATACCGGATATTGCGGATATTGTTTCATTACACTTGTACGATATACAAGCTTTTTATCGCCTTTTCCTCCATTTCTGTAGTAACCGGACAAGGTAGTTTCTTTCAAATGTTCTGGAAATTTTTCTCCGATAATATTTCCATCCAAATCATCATCTAAACCAATAATTCCTGCATATTTTTCACTTCCATTTTCATTCCAAAAATCAATGATTTTCTCTATTGCATTCTCAGAAAGACGATCATCTGAATCAATACATACATTTAATTCTGTATCTATCAATTAGTATGCCAAATTATGTGCTGTATGCATTCCTCCATTTTTTTTATATTTATAAATAATTTCAAATCCGTTATCTTTATTCAACCATGAATCTACAAGTTCTTTTGTATTGTCTGTGGATCCGTCATCTATAATCAACCATTTAAAATCTTTACATTTTTGTTTTAACATACTTTCATAGCATCGTCCTAATGTATGTGCCCGATTGTATGCTGGTGTGAATACTGTTAGTTTAACTTTCTGTTGCATTGATATAAAATTCCTCCAACCGCTTTGCATTTTGTTTAATGTCAAATCCTGCTTTTACAATTTCTTCATACATATCTTTCTTTTTATAATCTGTACTTTCTGAAATCACAAAATCACTCCATGCCTTTGCATCTTTTTCCAATGAATATATCCTTACATTTTCAGTAATACAACATTCTCTTGGAATCGTATCTGAGATAATACATAAATTACCTGCTGCCTGAGCTTCTACCATTGTTACTGGTAACCCTTCAAATAAAGATGGAAATAAAAATACATCAAAGCATTTCATGATCTGATCCACATCAGATCTGACACCCAGAAATCTGACTTGTTCTTCTAATCCTAATTCTTTCACTTGATTTTGTATTTCTTCTTTTAATTCTCCTGTTCCTACTAATAATAAAATTGCATTTTCTTTTTTTGTTTGTATTTCTTTAAAAATTTCTATCAAAAATTGGTGATTTTTTTGTTTAAAAAACCGTCCTACATGTCCAACTACAAATTTATTTTCTAGATTCAATTCTTTTCGAATTGCTTCTTCTTTTTTGCTATCATATCGAAATCTTTCAGCATCTATCGCATTATTCAACTGAATAAATTTATCTTCATTTTCTTTCCCAAACAACCAGTCACCAGATTCTTTCCCACACATAAACATATGTGTAAGATATGGCATCATTCTCTTCTTAAAATAGTTACGTACAATCATTTTCCACTCAAAACCATGTGGTGCATTATGTGCATGACAGATTCTTACTGGAATTTCTTGTCTTGCTGCTTCTCTTAGTGCAAAATATCCCAATTCCGACATATGTGAATGAATAATCTTATATTCTTTATGTTCTTCAAAAAATTCTCGAATCTTTTTTTTATACACAGAAAAGTTTTGAGGATACATTGGCGGCATACGATAAATTCTTCCACCTAGTTCTTTTATTTCTTGTTCATACGCACCTTCTTCTTCCCGATGAACAAGAAAATCGAATTGTACTTTCTCTCTATTTATTTTTCGATAGTAATTCATGACCATGGTTTCTGCTCCACCACGATTCATGATCGTAAATAAATTTAACACCCTTACTGGTTCCATAACTTCTATCTCCCTATCATCTTCTGAATACAGATCAGCATTGTATACACCCCACATGCCATGTTATGTTTTGCAAACCAATAAAATATCTTCCAGTGAATCGGAAAATACTTTAGTTCAAACTGCTGATATGCTTCTCGATATCTTTTTGTTGATAATATTTTCTTGATTTCTCGATTCTTATGCTTTTTATCGCATTCCATCAGATTCAATCCTTGTCCTAAAATTCCAAGGCATATTCTGTTGTTTACTGCTGTCACATAACTTTTATCTAAATGTTTGTCTTTTATATATTTAAACATCAGATCATACATATGATTCCATTGATCAAATAATTTCTCTTTATATTGAGATGTGATCGAATTCTCATTATATTTTCTGTAATGGTAAAAATACTCTTGCAAATATACCACTTTATGAAGATGTTCAAATACTTCTAAATTAAATAATCCATCTTCATATGTACCTATTTTTCGAATATCTGTAAATACTATCCCATTATCTTCAATGATATCTCTTCGATATAATTTCCCCCAGACTGGACATAGAGCATCTGCACTTTCTACCTGAGCCAATTCGTTTCCAACTAAACCGAAAAATCTACGATGTAAACCCCTTATCTGATCATCTCCAAATGTTATTTCTTCCTTTTCAAAAATATTCTTAGGTAATGAATTCTCTTTGAATTCTCGTATATAGCTCCACATTACTAAGTCTGCTTGTTCTTTTTCTGCCTTTTCATATGCAATTTCGCAGGTATTTTTATCAATCCAGTCATCTGCGTCAACAAACATTAGGTATTTCCCTTGTGCCCTATCCATTCCAAAATTTCTGCTTAATGAAACACCTTCATTTTGTTTGGAATAAACATTAATTCTTGAATCTTTTGTTTCATATTCTCTTAATACTTCAAAAGATCCATCATCAGATGATCCATCAATACAGATAATCTCAATTTCTTTTAATGTTTGATTTATAAGACTATTTAAACATTGTTCGATATATAATTTTGTATTGTAACACGGTACAATAATTGATATTTTCACCATAAACTTCCCTACTATCTATCTTCCAAGTCCTTCCAAAGTCATCTCAACAACCTTCTCCTTATCAAACCTCTCCTCTATCACTTCTCGTGACTTCTCTCCCATCTGTTTCTTCTCTTCATAGGAAAGTTCAATAAATTCCATCATCTTCTCTTCCAATCCCTTAACATCCTTCACATCCACCAAATACCCATTCTCGCCATCTCTTACAGCTTCCATACACCCATGAATCCTGCTGGTGATCAGTGGTCTTCCCATGGCTCCACATTCTAGCAGTGTATTTGCCATGCCTTCATGATACGATGGTAATACAAAGCAATCGCATTTCTTAATGAATGGTTTGACATCTTCCTGATAGCCATAATAATAAATGATCCCATTTCTGACCAATGACTGAATTCGTTCCTTGTAATCATCTTCCATTGGTCCTACGATATCAAATGATACTTCTGGGTAGATCTTCTTAATGTTCTTTGCTGCTTTGAACAGTTCTTCGACTCCTTTTTCTTTCATCACACGTCCGATAAACAAGAATCTGATGTTTCTTGATTCTTCTGGGTATGGTGTCATCTTGTATTCATCAAGGTCGATCCCTGCTCCTGGAAGGGTGCATGTTCTGGATTCTTTGATAATATTATTTTCTATAAACACCTGCTTATTTCCTTCATTTTCAAAGAAGATCGTTTTTGCCTTTTTGCAGGATAGTTTATATAAAAATACGACGAGTTTCTTGATCATATTTTCATTCTGAAATGCAGTTCCTAATCCTGTGATGTTGACTGCATATGGAATTCTTTTGAATCTTGCTGCGATCCCTCCGTAGATGTTTGGTTTGATCGTGTAGGTGATCACAAGGTCTGGCTTTACCTTGCCTAAGATGTTAAAGTATCTCATCATCAGTTTAAAATCTGTTGCTGGATTGATCCCTCTTCGATCTACCGGTGTTTCGATAAAATGACATCCCATTTCTTTTAAATTCTGTACTAACATTCCTTTTGGCAGGGATATATAGACTTCATTTCCTTGATCTATGAGTTCTTTGATCAGGGCTTTTCTGAATTTGTATAATCCTACGTCTAGGTTTGCTAAAATTAATATCTTCTTATTCTTCATCGTTTACTCTTCTCACTGGTACTCCAACATAAGTTCCTGCTTCGTTGATATCTTCGATCACTGTACTTCCTGCTCCCATGATCACTTCGTCTGTGATATGCAGTCCTTGTATGATCTGGCTTCCTGTGCCGATCTCTGTCTCAGTCTTTAAATGGACATCTCCTGACAGTAAAACTCCCGGATACAGGGTATTATAATCTCCGATCTCATCATCATGTCCGACAATACTTCGGTTGCAGATTAGGTTAAAATTACCGATCTCTATATTCGTTGTCATAATAACGGATGTACAAATGATATTTCCTTGTCCTAGATGCACTCTTTGTGATGTGATCACGGATGGATCGATCAGATTAGGATACCATAAGTTTGGATTTGGCAGACATTTTAAAACGAGTTTTTCACGGACTTTTGCATTGCCTATAGCGAAGGCGACGGCAAGTTTTTGTTCTTTATCGTATTCTTCGAGGTATTTCATTCCTCCAAGAATACGATAGCCATCTATGATGCTGCCTTGCTGGATTCCATCGTCTATGTATCCAAGAATCTCATATGTTGGTTCTTCTTCGTTGATCCGTTCGATCAGCCACTGAGTATCTCTTCCCATACCACCGGCTCCAACGATCACGATTGGTTTTATCTTTGGTTCTTTACTCATATAACCCATCCTCATTCTTCTTCCAATAGCATTCCATTCCTAATGCTTTCGGTGCAATAAAATCTTTCTCGATATCATCTCCGACAAATGCCATGTTCCTGCATGGTATTTCTAATCGTTTTCTCATGATCAGAAATGGAAGATCATTTGGTTTCCTAAATTCCATGACATTTCCATGTCCTGCAAGTTCGTCTGTAATCAGTATCTCATCTGCCATTTTATCTAATCCCAGGGCTTCTATCTTGGCTCGCTGTACTTTTGGTGTTCCATCGATCAAGATCCCGATACTTCGCTTTTGCGTGTGTAGTTCAAAGAATAATTCTTTGACTCCTTCATACAATGAAATCTCTGGTTTATGGTCCCTGATGGCTTCTCTGCATTTTAATAATAATTCATCCGAATACATTCCTGCATCTTTTAATACCGTTTCCAGTGGCGGCTGCCCTTTTTCCAGTGCTGCGCATAACTTATTAAAGATATTGTTCACTTCTGGAAGCATTCGTTCTACCACTCGGAAACTGCTTCGTACATAATCTTTCTCTGAGTATAATGTGTCATCCAGATCAAAGATCACTGAACCAATTTCCTCGTCTAAATGATACAGATCTTTAAAATCATGAATCTCTACAATCGGTTCTTCTCTTGTATTTAAACATACACTTTTTTCAAATCTTGTGAAAATAACATTGTCATCGGCTGCATCCTCTTTGTATTCCATTGGTTCACCTAACATCATGGAGAGTGCTGCATATGGTGCGTCGGCTCCTGCCTTGATTGATACGGTGTTTGCCTGATGATACCATGGTTCCATTCGGATAAAATAATCTTTGTCTGTATGTTCTTCACGAAGCATAAAGATCGTCATCCATCCGGATGGCCTTAATTTTTTTATCACTTTCTTTGCTTCTTCTACGATCTTGTGATCTCTTACAACTCTGTATCTTGCACTTTCTTTTCCCTCGACTTCTTCCTTTGCCCTTGGTGTGATGTAAACCGGGCTTCCGTCTAGATTGCAGAATACGTCGATCTCATACATCTTCCCATTTAAAAATGGACGTATCGTGTAATTCGCGTATTTTGATGCATGAAAACTTAATTCTTGTTCATCATGGATCATGATGCTTTTCTCCAGATTATCCATCTCATCCAATACTGCAAACATTGCTGGGAATCCTTGTGTATAGTCATTGGCACTGCTTACGACCTGTGGTGCGTTAAGACCACATTCTTCAAAGAAACGAGCTGTCCAGCGTTTGTTGCTGCACAGCAGAGCTAATTCTTCATTTGCAATGAGAACTTCTGTTCCAACAGCTTCAAATTCGCTGGCTCTTTGTGACAGGATAAAAACGTCTTCTTCTGTTCTTGGAATGAGCAGAGCGATCTTCTCCTGTTTACAGATATGTAAGAGTTCTGTGACATAACCTTCTTCCCCTGGCTGTGGAACCTGATAGTGCTTATGGCAGCGATATAATGCTGGTGCTTCCAGTGAATGATCACAGCCGACAAATGTTACTTTCACCCCTAATCTGCCGGCAGCATAACGGAAGGTATCGATAAATTCGACCTGATCTGCCACGCTTGAAAATAAGATCTTTAAGTGTCCTGCTTTCTTGTATTTGGAAAACTGGTCTTTCTTTGTTCCCTGAAAGGCATACATTGTCACAGATTCCTGTGCACTGATCCCTGCTCTTTTTAAGACTTTGGTCACAGTCTTTAATATAATCTTGATGTCGGTAAGAAATGAAATGTTATCCACATATTCAAGGTCGAATTCAAACTTTTCTTCCCAGCTGATGGCATTTCTCCCATTCACCTGTGCAAGTCCAGTCAGTCCTGGTCTTACATCTGCACGTCGTTTCTGTCTTGCACTGTAGAAATCTATGTATTGTTTCAATAATGGTCTTGGCCCGACAAAACTCATATGTCCAAATAAGATGTTGAAGAATTCAGGTAATTCATCAAGACTCGTGGATCTTAACATCTGACCAAATCTTGGAAGACGTTCTTTGTCTGGCAGCAGATCACCATTCTCATCGACGGCGTCTGTCATACTTCTGAACTTGTAGAGTGTAAATATTTCGTTATGATATCCCGGTCTTTCTTGTTTGAAGATCACGGGGCTCCCTAATTTGATCCTTACTAACAGTGCTGTGACAAGCAGAATCGGGCTTGATACAATGATACAGCACAGTGACAATATGATGTCAAAAAATCGTTTGATATATTTGTGATACATCTTTATATATACTCCGTTTACATTTTGTTCTTATCGGTCCAGTACGGATCTTATGATTCCTATGATCCGATCCATATCTTCTTTTGTATTCTTAATATCACTTGGAAGACATAATCCGCGATCAAAGATATCTTCTGATACTGGTTTCTTATCATCTTCGTAATGAGAATAGAATTCACACCCTTTAAATACTGGTTGTTGATGTAATGGTTTCCAGATCGGACGGCTCTCGATATTCTCTCTTTCCAAAGCTTCTATGATATCTAATGGTTTTGTCTTACTGTCTTCATCGATCGTTATACATGATAACCAGAAGTTTGGTTCACTGCATGTTTCATATGGATTCATATGCACTTGTTTATAATCCTTGAAAGCATCTTTGTATGTCTCATAGATTGCTTTTTTCTGTGCAATATGTTCATCCAGATACGGGAACTGTCCACGAACTACACCAGCTACTACATTACTCATGCGGTAGTTATAGCCCAGTTCTTCATTGAGAAGCTGCAAGACAGCGTTCTCGTAATTTGATTCTGTAAAATATCCTGCCATAGTTTGTCACTCCCTTTTACGCCAGACTCGCCCCGAACTGATCCAGCGTGTTTTCTGCATCTCTGTCAGTGACGGGCTTATTCATCGCTTTTTCAATTAGGTTTAGAAGGCTTTTTGCTCTGTCGATGAAATAGCCATTGAAGTCATCTGCCTTCAATTCTGCATAGTTGATAAAGTGTGATTCCACCCGTGCTTGCAACTCATTCTCGGTCAGTCCATCAACCTTCTTTAGAATTGCCCCCAGATACTCACTCGGCGCATTTCCGCCAATCGAGCGGTTGGTGGCTGGAAGAATTGGGGTCTTGTTAATGATGGAATTATACCGTTCGCGCTTGATGCCCATTTTCTCGCAATATGCTTCGGGGAATATATGGTGAATATCCGGAGACTCAAGCATACTGTTTACAATGTCAATCGTCGTGTTGTTCATAAAATCACGACACTTCTCCTTGTAAAGAAGAGCCATTATACCTTTATATGCCGCGCTCAAGCGAGTTTGAAGGGTTAGCAGCCGCGTAGAAGAAAAGACTGCGCTGTTAATCGTGTGCATTGCATTCGGACGTCCATTGACCTCTTCAACCATGTCCTCAATGTCATAGGCATAGCGGGTTTCGTTCGCACCGCCATACATCTCACCCAAAATCCCGCACCAATACCAACGAGAAAGCGTTTTGATTGTGTTTGGCTCATTGCATTTGGATTTTCCGAGAACAGCGCAGATTGCCGCAAGTGGAATCAACTGCGTTGTATAGGGCAAATCTCTTTGACGGAAAACGCACTGATCCCGAAGAAGAAACTCCTTTGCGATTTTGAAACCAGAAAGCACTGCATCCCGGTTCGCTATGTACGATTCATAAGGAAGTCCCAGAACATCTTTCTTTTTGCAGGAGATTGTGTTTGTCTTTCCAGACTGCTTGTTCAAATAGCTTGTATAGAGACAAACCGTTGTCAGGAAGGTAGTCTCATCAATCCCATCGAACAGGTCTGTTCTCAGCGTGTCACCGAAACCGCAAATTGTATTTCGACACTGCACCCAGTCTTTTCTCAGGTCAAAGTCTCTTGTGGCATAAGTTGCGGTAACAAGCTCAAACACCGTGAGAGGAACACCGCCAGTATTGACGTTCTCAAACACCTTGCACACTGCCTCTCGCGGCGTGGACTTGTCCAGTGTAATCACAGGCAGCTTATACCCGGAAATTGTATTCAGCACATCCGCTTGGAAACGCTTGAACTCGTCCATTGCTTCCGGCTTCATTCCATAGTGTGTCATGTAGCCCATGAACCAGTCCATAACTGCGTTGCTGTCGAATACGATATTGACCGGAAACAGCTTGTTCTCGTATTCATATTCTCTGGTGGAGAGATCGAGCTTCACATCCCGGTCAAAGTTCTCTTTAATCTTGCGGTCTTCGGGGATGGAGAGGACAGCATCAAAACGATCCTCATCATCGTCAAGGCACTTCTCCATAGAGAGGTAGTAGTACCGCTTAATCGCCTTGCCTTTTTCTGTTTTGGTCGAGACCGGCTCTTTAGAGGATGTTGCCTGATAAATTGAAGTAAGCCGCTGCTGACCATCGAGAATCAAATGCTCCGGCTTCACAGAAACGCCTTTTACGCCCGTAATTGTACGGTATTTAAATTGGATGTCCGGATTGCCGTATTGCAGCCGCATGATGGCACCCATAGGATAACCCTGTGATAAGCTGGCGATAATGCCCCTAATTCGGTTATCATCCCAAGTCCAGTCACGCTGAAACTCCGGCAACTGCATTGAGCCGGACTTAACCTCCGCTAAAAGCTGACTGAGGTTTGTATCAAGAGATTGCGGGGAAATAATCACGTCTGCGCCTCCTTCATTGGCTTTTATTGATCGGACGAACTCATTCTGCTCTCCAAATCCGAAATATCGCTGCGGATGGAAGAGATGTCTGACTCAATATCGTCAACCCGCTCGGACAAAGAATCCTGCTGACTTTGAATGTGCTCTATTTGTGAGTATAAACCTCGCACTGCCAGAATCAATTCTACCATCAGGCCCTTATCATCGAGGGAGAGAAGGCGGTCTTTTTCTGCCTGTATTTTTTGAGCCTCCCGTTGAAGCCGTTCCTTCTCACAAGCTGCTTCTGCTGCGGCTTTCTCAAGACGAACCCGTTCCTTTTCAAGACGCTTCTTCTGACGCTCATCTTTGCTTCTTTTCATGCTCTCCTGAACTTTATCAAACATGGTATATCCTCCATATCAGGTAAACGATAATTTACAGCAGCAAGCTCAATCCTATTTTCAAGAATTATTCGTTGATAATGCTGATCCAGAATGGACTACCGGAACAATTTGCGATCTTGGTGCTGTTGTTGGAGGCAGTACACCTTCAAAAGCTAAACCTGAGTATTACACGGAGTCCGGTATAGCATGGATAACCCCGAAAGATTTATCTATCAACAAGTCGAAGTTCGTTTCTCATGGTGAGAATGACATAACTGAACTTGGTTTGAAGAACAGCAGCGCAGCAATCATGCCAGAAGGAACAGTGTTGTTCTCATCTCGTGCGCCAATAGGTTATATTGCTATCGCCGCTGGTGAAGTAACAACAAATCAAGGCTTCAAATCAGTTGTGCCTAAGCCGGAAATTGGAACACCATTTGTTTACTTCTTCTTGAAAAACACTCTCCCGGTTATTGAGGGCATGGCATCCGGGTCAACATTCAAAGAAGTATCTGGCAGCACTATGAAAAATGTCCCGGCGGTTATTCCTGACGCTGAAACTCTTGCCAAATTCAGCGACTTTTGCGCTCCTATCTTTGCGCAGCAACGTATTTTGGAAGAGCAGAATCAATCGCTTGCGACATTGAGAGATAATCTTCTGCCGAAGCTCATGTCCGGCGAGATCGATGTCTCCGCCGTCCAGCTCTAAGCTGCTAAATTATCGTTTATCTTTTTGTTACGTTCTGCCTTGAGGCTAAGCACATAATATAAGTCTCCGATTGACTCTTGTATAGACCGCTCAGGTATGGGAAGCAACGGTGTACAAGGGGCTACAAGCAGTATAAAGAAACAAGTGGTTTGATAGAGTGGAAAGAGTGTCAGATTTTCCACTCTATCTTTACATAGTCGCTGGTTGCGCTGATTGAAGAAATCAGGCCGTCAGCGGCTTTTCGTTTGTCCTCAAAGCTGATATTCTCCCAATCGTCCAGATACCCGGACAGCAATTCAATCTGCTGGGAGGACAGCGTTTCAACGGACAAGTCAGCTATCGCCTTGGACAGCGTTTTGCGGCGGTTGTCCAAATCCTCGATTTTCTTGTTGGCATAGGCCAGCAAGGTGGCGTTGGCCCCGGTCAGCGTATCAAGCAGTTTTTCAATCTCGGCCTCTACCTGTGCAAGCTCCACCTGATAGGCGGTAATCTTCGGGTTGGCCTTTTCCTCGCCGCCCCGCAGTAGCTTGAACTCCCGGAACTTTTCTCCCATAGCGGTAAAAATGAACTGCTCAAACTCCGTCTTGCGGAGAGTACCGCACCCCGGACAGCCCTTGTGGTCGGCCCGCTTGGAACAACGGAGGTATTCATAGCCAGAGGGATTGTGGGTCGTTTTGAGTGCATACCCGCATTTCCCGCATTTGATTTTCCCGGCCAGCCAAGTGTTGCGGGCCTTGCGGCCATTCTGAAAGGTGGTGTTTGTCATCAACTTCTTACGACACCTCAGCCAAACATCAGCAGATACAAAGCCTTCATGGGGCGCAATCACAAGGATCTGGTCTTTCAGGCTCTTGTCCTTGTCTTCCTTCACATCCCGGCCTTGATAGAGGTAGCAGCCATTTGTCCCGGCGAAGTCGGCGGCGTCATTGACTACCACCGTACCCTGACTTTTGAAAAACTCGTACATTTCCAAGTCAGCCTGTGCATAGACGGGGTTGCGTAAAAGCTGGGATAAGTAGGAACGGGTCAATGACTTCCCATATACTTTGATACCCCGTTCCTCAAAATACCGGGTAATATCTCCGAAGGAAGTCTCGGGCTCGGCGTACATTTCAAACATCAGGCGCACATGGTTTGCGGCTATGGGGTCGGCTACCATCATCTTTGTGCGGATATTTTCAACCACCGTTGGCTCCAAGTCGAAGCCATAAGGAGCTTGACCGCTCATGTGAAAGCCTTTCAGGCACCGGGAGTAATAAGCGTCTGTGACACGCTTCTGAATTGTCTCCCGTTCAAGCTGGGCGAATACGATACAGATATTCAGCATGGCCCGGCCCATGGGGGTCGAGGTGTCAAACTTCTCTGTGGAAGAAACAAACTCTACATCGTATTCTTGAAACAGCTCCATCATGTTCGCAAAGTCCAAAATGGAGCGGCTTATTCTGTCTAGTTTGTAGACAACTACCCGACGCACCTTGCCTTTGCGTATCTCACCAAGGAGCTTTTGAAACTCGGGCCTGTCGGTATTTTTGCCGGAATAACCCTTGTCTTTGAAAACCCGGCAACTGCCGCCTTTCAACTCATACTTGCAGAAATCAATCTGGCTCTCAATGCTGATACTGTCCTTGCGGTCTACGGATTGTCTTGCATAAATTACATCTTCTCTGATATTCATGTTGGGCTCCTTTCCTGTGGAATGGAGCTACCAACCTACAAGTATATTATACCATTGATAGCCCCGAAGGACAATGTTGTCGATGGTCAGGCCGGGGTATCGCTGGCCCTTCTGTACTTGCTGAACACCTCATAAAGACAGCGTTCAATCTCCTTTTTCCGCTTTTCCTTTTCCTTCGGAGAGAGTACCGGCGTAAGACTTTCCAGCACAATGCTTTTCCCCTGAAAATGGACGGTTTTGGTTTCACTCTGATAAGTAACGGATTGTACCATTGAAGCCTCCTTTGCGTAGTTGGTTGACTGCCAGCATTTCCCGCATTGTCCCAGTGGGGAAAAGCGAAAGGACAGCACCCGGCAAAGAGTGCTGTCCTTTCGTTCTTCTCCACACCTCGGGCCAACTTGGCCCGAGGTCAGTATTGCCAATTTTCGTAGTAGTGCGCCGCCTCCTCAACAGCGCAGAAGTCAAAGACTTCATAAAGCTCAACGAGCACCTGATGAATGTCCTTTGCGTGGAACCCACAGTTTTCCATGGCTTTGATAACATAGCCACGGCAAGCGTCGTTGCTCCATTCCTCATTCATGGTCAAGACCTTCTTTCTTATAAAGCTGGGGGCGCTGACGCTATATGTTCGGCCTGTCGCAAGACAACTGTTTTTTTCGTCAGCGTCCCCGCTGGATTGTGCGGCAAATCGGAGCGAATAAGTTGCCAACTTATTCCTTGCGGCCCGTTACAGATCGTGGCCGTGGAGATGGCTTGTCCCCACCTGCGGCATGAGTAGTTGTCGCTCGTTTTCCTTATGGAAAAGTCTTGGCGTACCTGTTGCTTGGCTCCCTGCCGAGCACTCCGAGTTACCCGCTATTCAGTTGTGTGAGGAAGGTTCATCCTCTCATTAACCGTGTCAGTTAGAACGGGAAAAAGAATAGGCTCACAGAACTTTTTCCAAATATTTTTTCATGTTCTCCAAGCCACGCTGGATGGCGGCGTTGATGGCCCTTTCCGTCACACCTTCGGCGGCAGCAATCGCTTTGACCGAGTGGTTCAGCAGATAGTGCTCAAACACCCGCTGGCCCTGTGCGTCAGGCAGACTATTCAGCGCATGGCAGATATGCTCGAAGCGTTCCATGCGCTCGATCAGTTCTTGCGGAGAGGGGTTAGAGAAGCAGGCGGAATATTCGATACCGTCCTCGGCGTCCAGCGAGAAGTGCGCTTTATTCCGGTAGACACGGCGGCGGCTGGCCTTGATGTACCGCTGGCCCGCCAGCAATTCTTCCGCAACTTCCTCCGTGACTTCGACCATCACATCTTCCATATACCACGGGTAAAAATCCCGCAAATTGATTTCCTTCATTGTGTACCTCCGTTTCGGTGTTGGGGATTGACGAGTGACCGAAGCGGAGGGCGGCGGAGAGCGGCACCGGGGCTGGACTTCGGGCCAAATTGGCCCGAGGCAAAGCAAAAGAAATGCGCCCGCACAGCAAGACGCTATGCAGACGCATGAAATTACATTATCATAATTGTACTGATATATTGTACCTTCATAGCCAGACTGTCCCGGAGGGGGAGCTACGCTTTTTTTAGCTGGTGAAGGTCATGGGAATTGTGAGAAAGTAAGATGGACACGGCGACACCCTCCTATGGGCCGCCGTGGGGTTACTGAATATCCAAAGAGAAACGGCGGCTCTGAAAATTGAGCCGCCGTTTCATGGGCGCATAGAAATGTGTCTGCTGTACGACGGCTTTTTTTCTTTTGCCGTCGTGCGGCAGATTTCTATTGATACTTTTCTAAAAGTGCCGTTGCTTCTGCTTGTGACATTGTTCCTGCTTCAACTTCTGTATCGGTATATTCTTTAAGGGCATTGAACAGTTCTTCCTCCGTATCAAATGGGCCTATACTCTTGTAGGTATTCCCATCAAAGACGAATGTTTGATACTGCTCAGGCTGTGCGTTATTGGGCATAGAAAAGAACAACTGATCGTCACTTGAAGAAGCTCTTTTTCCTACCATTTTGCCCTCTAAAATAGATTTAAGGATTTCATCGTAATACTCAAGTGCTTCTGTCGCTTCTGCTTCTGTCCATTCTCCAGCATCGACCAACTTTTGAATATTTTCCGTTTCATTTTCAATCCATGCGGAAAATTCATCATAAGTGAAGTAGTCTGTTTCCTCGATGGGAGAATAGCTTTGCCATGTTTTGCCCTCGTCTGTACTCTGCTGAATATCTGCTCCGTCTTGCCTGAAAAGGACGGAGGATACCGGGGGCTGCGTTTCGATAAGTGTTTGGGTATCTGTTTCGTCATGGCCTTCATTGGCGAAAGCAGAGACACCACCGACGCATAAAGAAAAGCATAGCAGAACAATAATTCCAATTTTTTTCGCCATAGATTTTACCTCCTTCATTTTAGTAGTTGGCGTTTTACCTCCTTTCGCAGACATAGTACATCTTCTATGTTGGATGATTATAAAATCAATGTTGTGCCAATGTTGAACGAAAGAAGTCTCTGCTTTTCCTGTGGAAATCGGAAAGCAGAGACTTCTTTCAAAACTGTATTGTAAAACTCATGCCTCTATCGTTTGGCATGGGAACAAACTGATATTTCAAGCGCAATTTATCCAAAATCGTCTGGACAATGTATAGACCGAGCCCATTTCCCCCGGTTGCTTGGCTATGGGCTAAATCTGGACGATAAAATGGCTCAAATATGTGTTGTAGCTGTTCGGATGGTAATACGCTACATTCGTTAGAAACTGATAGCTTATTTTTATCAAATACAACTGATATTGATTGTCCAGCCTCCGTATAGTTGACCGCATTTGAAAGGATATTCGATATTGCTTTTTTCAACCGGCCTTCTGGAAGATATACGAAAGCGTCACTTGAAAGCTCTATTTTGAACTTAATGCCCTTGGCTTCTGCAATTAAGCGATACGGTTCACACAGCTCTGTAAGGAGGGTTCTCAATGAAAAGTTGCTGCATGGCTCATTATTACCTTGTGTTTGCAAGCGTGAAGCATTAAGTATATCTCTAATCATATCCCCAAGCTGTTCAGTAATTTCTTTGCACTTGGGCAAATAGGTTTCATAATCACGGTATTCCCCAATGCTTAAAATCATATTTTCCAATGTCGCATTTAGCTCTGTAACAGGTGTTTTTAATTCATGGGACGCTGTTCGGAGAAAATCAATCTTCTCTTTTTCTGCAAGACTGACTTTCTCTTTTTCCAATTCCAGATTGCGGATAGTCAAAAGTAAGGATTGATATAAATTGTTAATATCAGTAGCTAAAGCTCCAATTTCATCCTTTGACGATACAATCGCTTTTGCGTCTGGCTCCAATTTCAACATTTGATTAGCAGATTTTGAGAGCGATAAAATCGGAGTGGTTATGCCTCTGGAAAAGAAGTATGAAAACAATGCCGATATAGCGGCGCAACAAAGTATAGAAATCGGAAATGTTTTCAACATGGTTTGAGTAATGAGCCGGGGCATATCTACTTCTGACAAAGTGCTCGCCCCTGCATTTGTCACTAATATATTCGTGACAAGAACATTTTGGGCAGGCGCAATTAGGAAAATCAACAAGTGCGCTATAAAGGAAATTAAAAGCATCATTGCAAATGTAAATAAGAATATCTTTGGAAATAATTTTATCTTCTTCATATTGCTTGCCCCATCTCAAACTTATAGCCTATTCCTTTAACCGTTGTTATGCAATCCAAACGGAGCTTTTTGCGGATATTGCGAATATAGGCATCTATTGTACGGTCAATTACATCACAATCATACCCCCACACCTCGTCCAAGATTTGATTGCGAGACAAAACTAACCCCTTATTGTCGATTAAGACTTTCAAGATTTCCAGCTCCTTTGGAGTAATGTCTATCTTGCCATTTTCATCACTTGCTGTATATCCAGAAAAATCAACGGTAATATCTCCAAGTTTAACCGTATTAACAGCAGGCTTGTTCTGGCTTCTGCGAAGTAACGCAGTAATCCGTTTCCCTAAAATGAGCATAGAAAAGGGCTTTGTTATATAATCGTCTGCCATTTCATCAAAACTGTTGGATTGTGTATATTCATCGTCAAGTGCAGTAAGCATTATTACAGGAATATTGCTGATTTTCCTGATTTCATGCAGAACAACGATACCCGACATTTCGGGAAGCATAATATCCAGAACAATTATATCCAGTTCTTTTTCACGGAATATTTTTAGTGCCTCACTACCAGTAAAAGCGGAAAAGAGCGTATGCCCTGCCTCTTTCATATATTCGCATATCGCCTTGTTTGTCCCTTGATTATCTTCAACAATCAAAATTTTCGCCATTAAGAACACCTCCCATATTTGAATAGAATACCAGCACTATGTTGTGCCAATATGAAGTTCCCAAGAAAAATTATATATTCTCCTTTGCACCCCCGCAAGTATGTGAATGGACAATAAAATACTACAAAAATATAAAATTGTATTTCGTTCTCATAATTTAACCCGAAATGTAAAATAATGTATGGGTGATATGAGAATGTACCAAGACACCAGACGGCTTGACTTCCACGCATTAGGCCGGGAGATCAAGCGCAAGAGAGAGGCAAAAGGCTGGACGCAGGAATACCTTGCACAGCTCGTAGACCGCACCCCTCGTTCCATCATGTATTTTGAGAACCGAGGCCAGCATCCGAGCCTGAACACCTTTTACCAAATCGTCACCCTGCTGGACATTTCCGTAGACCAATTCTTTTATCCTGACAGGCAAAATAGCGAAAGCGATTGCCGCCAGCATATTGATAGAATGCTCAACTCAATGGATGAAAAGGAATTGACGGTCATGGAGGCCACAGCAGAGGGATTACAAAAAGCCAGAGAAACGGAGGTCAAGTAAAGAGGGCCTTCGTTTTTCTTGTCTTTGCAGGCTTTTCAGGGGCGCCGCTAAATGGCAAGCAATGCTTCTGTGGCCACAGAAGCTATTTTCACAAGCCCGGCCTTGCGGCCCGTCTGTGAAAATTTGCTTGTTGGGGAGCCTCCCCAAACCCGGCGCTTCGGGCCAAGTTGGCCCGAAGTGTCAGCGTCGCTTTACTCCTTATGCGTCACAGTCCCTAACGCTCCTGCTCCTTCTTTCTGCCCGGCTCCGAGTAGCCCAGTAGATAGTCAATGTTGGCCTTGATGGTCGTGACCTCCTGCATATCCGCCTTGGTTTTGCGGTACTCGGCGTAGAGCTTCTTTTTCTGTTCCGAGAGCTTGCGGCCTTCCTCTTTGAGCGTGTCCATCTTGGGGAGCTTGGCCCCGCCGAGGATGGCTTTGAAGTCGGCACAGGCCGCCCGGTAAAGTTCAATATCCGCCTCATGCTCCGCAAGAAACTTCTTGCTGTATTTGCTGGCCTTGTACTTCTCAAAGACAGGCCGGGTCTTGGCATACTGCACCGTTGCTGCCTTCAATTCCATGTTAGTATGGAGGGCCGCTTCGGTGCTTTTGATTTGGTCAGACAGCTTGTGAAAACGCTCCGTGGCCGCTGTGGCCTTCTGCTCCAACTGCTCATAGTCCGTCAGGTCATTGTCCTGCAAGTAGGCAAGGGCGGCGGCCATCTGTTTGAGATTGAACACCTTGGCCCACCGCTCATAGCCGGGGCCTTTCCCTTGGAGCTTGGCTTGAATGTCGATAGCCAAGCTGACCTTCTGGCGGGGCTGGCCGGGCCGCTGGCGGGAGTCTGACAGGGCGGCTTTTATGTCCGCTTCGCCGTAGCCGTCCCCGAGGGTATCAGAGCGGAGG
>OHLR01000500.1_pt1 | contig 18878 bp, 27 predicted proteins | sample 1569141 | NCBI WGS metagenome assembly OHLR01 (sample SAMEA3879553, study PRJEB24766) | human gut metagenome | biome: human-associated habitat; feature: feces | place: USA | collected 1985/1987
AGGAGAGGTTCTGTGTACGGATAGAGATATTAGAAAGTAGTATATGTTTATAGAGTTAATTATATTTAATAAATATACCTATTAACGCGCGCGTAACAAGTAGGTTGAGAAAAACGATCGTTCACGCGCACAGCGTTTTACGAACATTACCTACCCTCCTTAAACAACAAATGGGCGACCTTCACAGGCTACCCATCCATCCGAATAACTTGTTTCGTATTGATGAAACTTGTATATTCGCAAATAAAAAACACCATGGGAACAAAGGTAGCACTTTTACAGAAAATGAAATCAAATTTCGATAAGATTCTTACCGAAGCATATATCCCAAAAGATATACAAGCAAAAAAAGATGAGCTTGGATGCCTAAGGCTTCCGGCAGGATCACTTGTCTGTCCAGTAGATTACAAACCTGTAACTAATAAGGACGGGAAGAAGGTTACGGCCGTAAAATACTCGAACAAGAAAGATAATATAAGAGGTTCCGGTATGGTTATAGAAAAGAAGTGTAAGCAGGTAACGGCTTATCTTTCTATCATAAATGTACAGAAGCATGTATTTTTAAGAAATAGGATGAGAGATGGTTACCGTGACCGTATCGAGATCAATACCGATGATTTTATAGATATCCTATCCGATGGCATAGCTTATTTCTGCTACAGACATGTTATAGAGAACTGCCATGAGGATATAGACTATCAGCTAAAGACGCTTAAGGCCTATGCCGAGGGCGAGATAAGAATAGCTTTATCTGATATCATGATCTACTCGTATAAGGCTAAGAAGAATGAGGATACGAAAGACATATTCGTAGGTAAGAAAAGATCCGTATACAAATGTCTGAATAAGAATTTAAGCTCAGACGAAAGACGGAATATGGCTAACAAAAGCCGGAAACTTGATCGGGTAAGAATCCTTTCCAAGATAATATTCAGGGCCAGAACCAGAAACGTACATCATATATACAAAGTAACTAAAAGAAAGACAGTTAAGTTCAATGTAGCATACCTTCTTAATGAGTTAAATAAGAAGCTCATAGGCATAGGTATGCGTGAAATATCTCAATCCACTATATACAGATACATAAGCATGTTCTTAGACATGTGTAAGAAGAATATATCCGATTTGTATGACGAGGTAAAAAAATACAATGGAATAGCGAATACCAAAGACAGAAAGAACGTAACTATCGGATGCTTAAGACTATTATACAAGGGGAAATATATGCATATCCTTATATCGACAGAATACATAAAAGATGTATTTTTAGGAGAAAAATCTTCTGAGATGAGTAAAGCTGGATGATTTGAGTATCAGATATAAAATTTAATATTTACATATTATTCACATTTATTTTTAATAGTTAATTATAACTATTCGTATCTTTGTACCATAAATAAATAATATTTGTGTTTATACTATAAGATATTAAAATGAGATTAGTTGAGAGACATATTGTAAAAGATAACCAGTTTGAGGATATATGCCTCAAATCCGGGTTGTTGTACAATTATGTTCTTTTCAACATCAGGCAAGGGATATTCGATGGTAACTATCTAAAGGAATATGATTTCTCTACCAAACTTTGTAAGGAGAATCAGTTTGATTTCAGAAATTTACCGACAGCAGTATCTCAGCAAGTTATAGCCCAAGTTTTTTCGTCGATAAGGTCTTGGATCAGATCAAAGAAGGAATATGAGAAGAATCCTTCTAAGTTCAGCTCGAAACCTAGATTACCAAAGTACAAGCGAGGAAAGAAACAAAATATGATTGTTTTTACCACTTCTGCTTACAGGCTTAATAGTGATGGTTGCATTCATTTTATCAAAAACATAATCCAGCCAATCAAAACTAAAATAGGAGATAATAAATTATGTCAGGTTAGGATAATCCCTCAAGCTACATGCTATGTGGTTGAGGTTATTTATGAGAAGAAGGAACAGGATTTGAATCTTGATAAGAATAATGTTCTTTCGATTGATTTGGGATTGAATAATTTATGTTCATGTATCAACAATGCAGGGAAAAAACCTTTCATTGTAAACGGAAAGATTATAAAATCCTTTAATCAGTGGTATAATAAGAAGAGAGCTAGGTTGATGTCATATATTGGCGATAAGGGTACTTCAAAGAGACTTAGACGGCTAAATAATTATAGGAATTTTTGGATTGAGGATCATATTCACAAGATCAGTAGATATATTGTGAACTATTGTATCAACAATAACATAGGCCGTCTTGTGATAGGGTTAAACAAAGGATGGAAGAATAGGATAAGTTTAGGAAAGAAAACGAATCAGAAGTTCGTAGAGATTCCGTTCTCCAAGCTAATTGACAAAATTTCCTACAAATGTAAATTAGTTGGAATAAACTTTCAGGTTAATGAGGAATCCTATACCTCTAAAGTAGATCATCTGGCTTTTGAAAAGTTAGGTAAGCATGATGTTTATTTAGGTGAAAGAAAGAAACGCGGATTGTTTCAAAGCTCTATTGGAAAGCTGCTAAATGCTGATATCAACGGGGCTATAGGAATAGGTAGAAAAGTATTCGATGATTCTTACGTCAGTAGGATAATCGATAGCGGGTTAGCGTTTAACCCGATTAGAGTAAACATTTTGTAATATAAATGTGAATTTAATAAATAAAATTTAAAATTTTAATAACGTGGTAAAAGAGGATTTTAGAAATGAAAACGACCTCCTTCGTCATATTATGACGGTGGATAAAAACGTAGAGCAGGGTCGTGCCTTGAAGAAGATTTTCACCACTAGGGAGAATCTGTTTATTACCGGTAGAGCTGGTAGTGGTAAAAGTACGTTCATGAGACGTATCGTAAAGTTCTTGGGTAAATGTGTTATTGTAGCTCCTACTGGCGTGGCTGCATTGAACGCAGGAGGGCAGACCATCCATTCGTTTTTCTCTATAAAGAACGATCCTTATATTCCTTCTATCGAGAGAGGTATGTTGTCTAATAAGGTGGATGTAAGTCCGTTTATGAAGAAGAAGATCAAGAATCTTGATACTATCGTTATCGACGAGATCAGTATGGTAAGACCTGATTTGCTTGATGAGGTGGCTGACGTACTTAGACAATGCAGGCGTAGCAAGGAACCTTTTGGTGGAGTTAGGTTGATTATGTTTGGAGATCTATCACAACTACCGCCTGTGGTGACGGCGGATGATTTTATCGACAAATATTATGAGAGCCGGTTCTTTTTCTCATCAAAGGCATTAAGAGCGTCAGGATTCTCGGTCATTACCTTCGAGAACGTATTCCGTCAAAAAGATCCTCAGCTTCTTTCCGTACTTGAGGATATAAGATGTGGGGTTATTACCGACGAGTCAAGACAGATATTGGATAGTAGGGTCAAGTATCCAGATAATATGGATAATACTATAATTATATGCTCAACTAACAAAGAAGCTTATGAGATAAATAAGACTAATCTTGATAAGATCAATAATAAGGTATTTAAGTTCGATGCTACTGTATTCGGGGAGAAGCCTGTAGCGCCTTGCGAGGATGAGCTTATAGTAAAGGTAGGGGCTAAGGTCATAATAACCAGAAACGGCAACGGGTATGTCAATGGCTCGATGGGTATCATAACCAGCATAGATACTGTTGATGAGACGATATATGTTCATCTAGATAACGATACTGAGGTGGAGATAACCAAAGAGAAGTGGGAGAAGATGAAGTATAAGCAGGTAGATGATTCCCTTGAAGGCATTTCTTGCGGCTATATAATACAATATCCATTAAGGTTAGGATACGCTATAACCGTTCATAAATCTCAGGGAATGACTTTAGATAATATATTCGTAGACATCAGCAGAGCCTTCGAAATAGGACAGATATATACCGCTCTTTCAAGATGTAGGTCTATAGACGGGCTTTATCTGAAATCAGTGCCTAAGGAAGATATGGTACTGCTAAGCGATAAGATATCTGACTTTATAGAGAAGGTGGATGAGAATGAGGGTGTTTTGAATCCAGAAAAGATATCTGATATCGGTAAGGATATGATCAAGAAACAACAGGATTTGTTTAATTTCGATGAATACGGATTATAATGGCTAAGAAAGAACTTTTTTCAGACGTAGATGAGTTAGTATCATCTTTAAATAAAGAGCTTGGAGAAGGCTCGATAATGAACTTCGGCGATGATAAGCCTATAATATCCATACCAAGGGAAAGCACTGGTTCTCTGGTGGTGGACAAGGCCCTCGGCGGCGGATGGGCGGTAGGTCGGATCCATGAGCTGGTCGGGATGGAATCTTGTGGCAAGACCATGATGTGTACGTTAAGTATGATCGAGTTCCAGAAAAAACATCCAGATAAGCTGGTAGCTATAATAGACGTGGAGAACGCTTTCGATATTGAGTACGCTAGGAAAATGGGATTAGATATAAACCGGTTTTTGATCTCCCAACCAAGCTACGGGGAGCTGGCTATTGACATCACAGCCAAGTTAGTCGAGTCCGGGAAGGTCGGATTTATTGTCGTAGATTCTGTAGCCAATCTGGTACCGAAGAAGGAGATAGAGGGCGATATGGAAGACAGCAACATGGGATTGCAGGCTCGTTTGATGTCCAAAGCCATGAGGGTTCTTACAGGAATCGTAAACAAAAGCGACTGTGTTCTGGTATTCATCAATCAGTATCGGGAGAAGATCGGTGTTATATACGGCGATCCTAAGGTAACGACCGGAGGTAACGCTCTTAAGTTCTATGCCTCTATCCGTATGGAGATGGCGAGAAAGAAGGTTATATTAGGAGAGGACGGATCTTCAGTAGGTCATGAGGTTAGGATAAAGGTGCTGAAGAACAAGACAGCCGTTCCGTTCCAAATAGCAGAGACAGCCTTGTATTATGGCGTGGGGTTTGATAAGGAACTTGAACTTTTGAAGTTATGCGAGGAAACCGGTATCTTTATCCGTAAAGGATCATGGTACTGGTACGGGGATGTTCGTGTAGGGAACGGAGTCGATAATACGTTAAGTATCATGAGGGATAATCAAGAATTGTGTCAAGAATTAAGAACTAAATTGAATTTGTAATCATGGCAATAGGAGTAAAATTTGTAGACGTAATACCGTCCAGTGTAGAGAACGCTGTCGAGGTTAAGAAAGGGGATGTGAAGAACTATCTGTTCGTAGGTATTCCCATGAGTGAGTTTATTGGAAAGAGATATGAGTATGAGGGATTCATATACATGTGCCTACAGGGTGTCACCGGTGGCACGGAACTTGGCGGAGATATAGCCATAGCCGTATTGAGACCGGTTCGCCCCGCCGTAGGGGAGGCTTCTTACCATTTGGTGGATATCAAGAAGTGTAAGTATAATAGAACTGACGTAGTTTTATTATTTAGAGAGGGAGATTTTAAGGTTGTTAAACGTGATGATTGTAATCTTATCTGATCATGGGTACGTATATCTCTATAAAATCAACAGTAAACGCATTCAGGTACGGGATTGATCCTATACCTGAATGGTTTGATAAGATATCCCAAAGAACCAAGGAGCTTGATGTGATGGTTGACGGTCACAAGGTAAAGGCTTTAGATATAATCCTAGAAAATGGCATTCTACGGGCTTTTTACGGTTATTATATAGGGATGTATCCGGATAACTCAATACAGGTGTTTAGACCGGAGGATTTTCATTCATTATATACGCTCAAGATATGATAATATACACAGGACTGATAAAAGATCTAGGATGTAGATGCTTTTATTACGATAGCGGGATGAATATTCCTATTGGATCAGTATGCGCTGAGATACCTGATATTGTATCTATATTAATGTCAAGGAAAGGATTGCCTCATTTTTATGAGCATATAGCGATAAAACGTGAAGATAACATTGGCGATAAGCTATTCTTTGATTTTAATGGGTATACCGATCAAAGATCAATTGTATTCAAGGGACTTGCATTACCTGATGCCAATATTGATGAATGTATTAAGTTCGCTCATAATTCTATAGTAAATCCAGACATGAGCAGCGATTTTATAGAAAGCGAGAGGAATGTTATACTAACCGAGATTGATAATGATGAATCATGGATTAATGATAATAGACTTATAGAATTATCTGGAATAGATAAGCGTTGTTTTGTAAATATATTAGGTACTAAAAGATCTGTCGGTAAAATAAAGGAAGATGACCTTACATTATGTCGAGATGCGATATTAAATAAATCAGAGATAGTATTTCATTTATATGGATGCGATGATTTCGTGGATAAACATGTATTAGATATGACAGAATTGTCAAATACTATTGATATCAACTCATTTTATCGTAATAAGCTTAAGGAATTTGCTGTATCTGATCCTAAATATGGTATTTATAAATACAAGAAGAACCCAAGACAGTTATATGTGTCGTTTATATTGGATAATTGTGATTTCAAGAAATTATGTGTATTGTTTATCGTGTTATCTATGATGTGTGGCAATTATAATTTCTCTATGTTTCATTATCTTAGAAATAACGGATTATGCTATTCTGTAAACAAGAGATACATGAATTACTCGAATAGAATAATTGCTAGCTTAATAATTGATGTAAGTCCAGATAAATGTAACATCACAAAAGATTGTGCGATTGATTATGTCAATAATTTTCATCATATAGCGAATAATGACAATATAGAGCTTGTCTTAAGGATGGCTAAGTTATCTGATAAGTTAAATATGATGAATATTGATGATTACTACGAGAGCTACATATCTTTTGTAATGTCAAGATTTAATGGGATAATGGATTCATATGACGTATATAACAGTATATCTGTGGATGATGTGCGTGATATGGTTAAAGATATTACTGAGGATAAATTAATAATTCAATATTGTTCCTGATATGAATGCAGTTATAGGAATAGATCCGGGTATAGATACCGGAGGATTGTCTATGATCCCGGAGAACGGGGAGGTTAAGGTAATTATGACACCAAGGATATCGGCTAAGGGAGATATAGATCTTAGGGCTATATCAAGTTTCTTCCTCGATGCCGCTGACAAGATCCAAGAAGAGGGAGGCGGGACGCTGGCGATCGCCGTCGAGGACGTCCACAGCATCCACAACAGCTCGGCCTCCAGCAACTTCACCTTTGGCGGGAGACGCCGGGAACCGAACGCTCTATTCGCTATGATGGTGGAGATGATGGAGCGATACGGATCTCACCCGGATGTTAGGTTCATGTTCGAGGAGGTGCAACCAAAGACCTGGCAGAAGGAGCTTCATACGACAGCCGATCGGGTGTATACGGCGGCTAAGCTGGACACGAAGGCTACCTCCATCCGATGCGCCATGCGCCTTTTCCCTTTGGTCTCTTTCGTGAAACCATGGTCAGGAAAAGGAATACAACCTACTAAGATACAAGACGGAATGTGTGACGCTACGCTTATAGCCGAGTATATTAGACGTAAGTTTAAATTATTTTAATACTATTAAGTATTTATTATATTTGTATTAATATAATTATGATTATATTTGCAATGTCATGTAAAAGTTGTTTATTATAACCTCGGATAATATGTAAGATGTTGAAAAATATTTTACATATACCGGAAACGGTCAGGTTATTAGCCTAAGTGCTTAGAGCACTACGTTACCTTAGAATGTATAGTTACCCTAGGGTGTTTATCCAAGCCCAAGGCTCTAAGGCAAGTGGTTAAACAGGAGTAGCGTATTCGGCAAAACAGTGCTGCTTGTATGAAACCTTTGGTAACATTGGCGATGGGTACTAACAGGATTTTTATCCTGATTTATCCCATAATCGGGATTCATACTCCGGAATCATTTCCGGTTTCGGAGTATGATTTTTATAAAGCTTGTACATGAATTATGGATGATAAACAAATAAAATATGTTATATGGTATTGAAGTGCTTGTCGAAATCATTAAATGAGAAGTTGGGTAAACTGGAGACGGTGGTTAAGAACGCCGGTTCCAACTCCCTTTATAAGGATCTTAAGATAGATGTTGTCAATAATCTGGCTTATATCACTTCCGTAAATGCCAAGGTATGTGTTATAGAACGATTGAAGGTCGAGGCTGACTCTAACTTCTCTTTCTTGGTAGAGGCAAGCTCTTTTATTAAGTTCATGAAAAAACAGAAGAATCGTGAGATTACGATACTGCTTTCGGATAGAAAAGATCAGATCACGATCCACTACGCTTCTGGTGAGTATAGTTGTCCGGCTTTTGATATCAATACATTCCCGCAGGTACATAAGATACTTGATGGAGGAATTAAGGTTAAGATGAGCGATTATGTTTCGGTTCTTAACAAAGCCAGCGATTATACGGAGGTAGATGATTTTTATCCATGCATCGAGAATGTGGTCATTGATATTGATGATATTAATATTAATATAGTAAGTACGGATAGAAATACTATTTACAGGTATTTTGTCCCTAATCAGGATAAGGTAGAGAAGATGTTTATCCCGGTGTCGAACGAATCTGCGATATTGCTTGATAAGCATATCAATAAGTCATCGGATATGTTGTCTATAAAAGTGGACGATACTAAGACTTATTTCTCTACGCCTGATATGGATATGTATGAGACCCATTTTGAGGGTAATTATCCAAATTGGAGGTTCGTGGACGAGCATTTTGTCAAAACAAGTACCTATGTCTTTGATAAGGATCTACTCGTCCAAGCCCTCCAAAACAATCTTAAGGTAAATGAGTTCGATCATTGCAAGTTGATATTTACCGATAAAGGATGCGGTATTATGTCAGAGAGCCCGTCTTCAGGTAAATCATGTAAGGAAAGACTTACCCCTTTGTCTCATTATGGTGAAGATATTGTATGCAACGTGTTATGTGGAAGATATCTGGGTATCATAAAAAGCATATCGTGGAATAGGATAGTTATCGAGCATGATCATAAATCTCATTTCAATAAGATTTATGGGGAGGATAATAAGAACGAGTATTTCTTGTCATCATCAGTTATTGTTTAATATTTAAAAATATATAAAATGGGAGTTAGAGAAAATTCATCAGGTGGTAATAACCATTACTTTAAAGTAAGTGGTAGCGGATTATTATATCAGTCATCAAGAGAACCAAAGGAAGGTTTCGAGGAGCATATAAACGAGAAGACCGGAGCCGTTTCTTATTGGAGGGTATTCTGGAACGGTATCGAAGGTTATTTGTCTGATATCAATGTGCGAGAAGTGGAGTTCAATGGAATAAATGCCAAATACTTATCCATAAAGATAAGTGATGAGGATGGTAATTACTTTATAAACGTTCCTTTGATAACTCAAAAAGGAGGTATCAATAATTACGTTAAGTCACTGGTAAGGTACTTGCCTAATATCGACCTGAAACGTAAGGTGGTGATCAATCCTGCTCATGCTAAGAAAGGGGATCAATATGCTCCCGGTAATTTCTTTATCTCATACGCAAGGGAGACTCCTGACGGTAAGGACGAGCTTATCCAGCAATATTATAAGAATGGGCAGAATGGATGGCCTGACAGGGTTGAGAGTACTGATATAATGGGGAATAAGAAGTTTGATTATACGACCCAAGACGCTTTCGCTTATCAGGTACTTAATAAATATATCCAAAGTATTAAAGCGGATGGCGTGAGACCGGTTCAGTCTCCAAGCCAAAACAACGCTGGTGAGGCTATAACGCAAACGCCCCCACCGTCATACGCTACGCAGGCTCCGCAGCAGACGCCTCCTCCATCATACCAGCAGGCTCCGCCTCAGACAGCCCAAGCGCCTTCTTTTGGAGGTCAGCAGCCGCCACAATATCCTCCTTTTGGAGACGACAGTGACCTACCTTTCTAATTAACTAATTGAAAATGAGTAATTTAATGGAGAGTAATTTCAATATATCTACTAAAGTGAATCGTGTCTCGATGCCTACCCAAAATAAGGTAGATACGGTTATGAAGAACCTAGGGCATCGACCTTGTGTAGCGTATTCCGAGGAAAAGAATATGTATTATAAGGATGGAGAATGGGTAGCGTCAGATCTTGACGCTACTATCTTACCTCTTAGGGAGATGTTCGAGAAGACATCTGATTTGAAGTTAGGACTGAAGATCGTTTATTTAATAATCAAATTATAATGGCCAGTATTGAGGATATTAAAAAGCTTCTGGAAAGCAAGTCGTTTACATCAGCCAGAGACCTTGATGAGCTTGAGGAGAAGCCGGATGATAAACAAAACGAGGTTAGATTGAATTGCGAACCTATGGTAGGGATGGTGGAGAAAGAGGGAAAGATCTTCCTTAACTCCGTAAGATTCTCGAAAGCATGGAACTCGTTGGGTAAGGATATTCCTATCAAGCAGGGTAATGCCCTCCCATTAGGGCAGGGTGATGTCCTTGATATAGACACAGGGGTGTGGGCATCGTTCCCGGATAATACCATAGGGGTGTTGATGATGCTGCCGTCGTTTACCGGCGATACGGGACTTACTTTGGTGGGATCACCGTTCGTCTCGTCTAATAACGGGAATATCATGATCAGGGTCACTAATGTCCGTAAGGATATGGCTATAGTCGAGAAAGATAAACATATAGCTGAGTTAATTATAGTCGGTAAGATAAATGCCGATATTCGTAAAACTTATAACAGTGATAAAAATGTTCGGATTGAAGATAGTAAAGAGTAGTTATATAAATACTCTAAAAAAAGATCTTGATGAGGCTATTAGTTATTCAAGTAGATTAAAAAGAAATTATGAGGATGCTAGTAAGAAGATAACGGAATTGGAAGAGAAAATAAAGTATCTTGATACGCTTGTCGATTCTCTTGATATGGATATAGATTCCAAGGATTCTCATATAGTTAAGATGGGGAATGAGCTTAGTAAATCAAGAGAGCTATATAATGAGTCGGTAAAAGAGAAAGAAACTCTTAAACGGGCTTATATGGATATCGAGAAGAAACATAAACTATCATCTAAATTACTCGATGAGGCTAGAAGAAGATATAAGGAACTTGAGGACCAGAATAAAATCATGTCAGATCGTATCAAATATCTTGAGGCAGAGATTTTAGACATCGATGTTCCTGATGAGGTTGTTGTTGATGAGGATAAGATGGATCCTAATTCAGGTCATATTGATATACCTGAAAATAACGCCCCTGAGGTCGCTGATGCTGGTATTGACGTAAATGTCGAGAATAAGGCGGAGGATAAGAAGAAATCTAAGAAACGTAAAAAATCTAAGAAAAGTGAATAAGATCTTGTTTTTCTTGTTAAAGTTATTTACCTTAACGGTTGTCGGATGCAGTACGTCAAGAACCTACTATACGGAATATGATACTACTGATATATCTTATGTGGTGGATTCCATAGTGTCTTCCGGGACCGTGATGGGCCAATGGAAGGAGTGGCGGTTTACGCTGGACGACGGTCGGGTCGATAACTTTGGCTTCACCGCCCTGTACGACGCCAAGGGAAAGGCTAGAGGGTCTATACAGGTAAGGCAAAGATCCGATACGTTTAATATCAAGATAATTGATTACCATAAAAAGGATAAAAAATGAGTTACGGGTTAGGATATATACCATCCCCTGTGGATGACAGGGACGCTATCATGAATATGCAGCATGAGGCTGTCCCTGATGAGTATAAGGTCAACAACGTTGATAGCGTAGTGGATCAAGGATCTTCTCCTATTTGCGCTGCGGTAAGCTTAGCTGAGATACTTAACTGGAGAAAGAGTATAAGGGCTATTAAAAGACCGGCTAAGATCTCTCCCTACGATATATATGATCTGAGAGAGGATAAGGATCAAGACGGGATGGTTCTTCGTGACGCTATCAAGTCTATCAAGAACGTAGGCGTAGATGGGGAGAAAATAAACAGTTACGCTAGGATCATAGATCCGGTATCAGCTAAGGTGGCTTTGATGCTGAATGGGCCTCTGGTTATAGGTCTGTATTGCTATAATTATGGTAATCGATTCTGGCAAGGCCAAGGGCAGAACTTGGGAGGTCATGCCGTTATCCTCACCGGCTGGGACAAGGCCGGCTTCGTCCTACAGAACAGTTGGGGGACGGGATGGGGTAGGTCTGGTGTAGAGACATTCCCGTTCGAGGATTGGCGCTATATGCTAGAATGTTGGACAATAGTTTCATAAAGTTACTATATAAACTCCGAGAAATTCCTATCCACATCCTCTTGTGAAAGCCGATGTGGTGTATTTAGGACCCGTAGATCAATTGGTTGGATCATCTGGCTCATAACCAGCAGGTTGTCGGTTCAAGTCCGGCCGGGTCCACAGTTGGATTAATAATGTTTGTCATTAGGTTTAGAGTTTAGATTTATGTAGTGTCCTTGTCTGGGAGGATCAGGACGCTTAAAGGGGAGTTAATTTAACGGATAGAATTTACGATTCCTAATCGTAGCGTGGATAAGGGTTCGATTCCCCCACTCCCCACATGGTGTTTTCTTAAACATATTCCCGTAGGTCGGTAATTAACGATAACCGGTAGACAGCCTACGGGAATCAACAAAATCTTACGTGCTTAAGATCGCTTTCAGCTCTATTTTTCGTGTGTAATCTATAGGAGGGTAGCACGACCCTCCTATTTATAATAACTATTTGGTATGGATATTAATCAAATAAAAAAGTATCTACCAGCAGGATGGGATGTGGTTGATCTAATAGATCACGGTATAATCGATCTTGATATTATGAACGGAAAGATGATGGGGGAATATGTGGCTATGTTGATGATAAGGTCTTGTGAGAAGGCTACTAAGTCATATACCTTAACCAGTTTCTCGTTCCATGATAAAGATATGGATAAGTTGAGAATGTTGATAGGTAACGCTATAATGGCGGTAGGATATAGGAATAATCCTCTTACTGGAGATGGGAACACGGCGATCAAATAAAGGTGCCGAATATACTGAGAGAGGGATATTGGATATCCTTAACAGACAGTTCTTGGTATCTCCTAGATGGATTATAAACAACTTATATGTCTATAACTGGGAGTCTGATTATCTGGCTATAACCAGATCCATGTACGCCTATGAGGTTGAGGTTAAGATCTCGCTTGCTGACTACAACAAGGATTTCGAGAAGGAAGGCAAGCACCAAGTAATGCAAGGCTGGTTCGAGGCCCGGAAGCAAGCCCTATACGAGACCGGGGACTGGGTCAGGTACGGTCGCCCAAATTACTTCTACTACTGCGTGCCAGATGGGTTGGTTGACCCTAAGGACATACCTCCGTACGCTGGGCTTGCTTATGTTTGTGGCAGGAATTTGAGAAAGGTCAAGGATGCCCCTATCCTGCACCGTGATAAATTTGACCCAGAAGCTTATAAAATGGCAGATAAATTCTACTATAATTGGTGGAATGAGAGACGTAAGGCCAGACAGATAGAAGGGAAGGATATGAAAGACGAGTTCAGGAAAAGCATGAAAAAGGTTAAGGAGAAGATAACAGTCGATGCCAAGATCAAGGCGATGGAGGCGTTCTGGAGCGTCTGCGATTATGCCTACTGGCCGTACGGGGGAAGAGGGGTGCCCGGAATGAGACCCAACTGTTCCGCTTGTGGCGAGGAATGTAAATTACAATGTCCGAAAGGAAAGGAATTTAAAAACAAGATAAGATGAGCAAGATCAAAAATGTATTGGCAAAAGCCATTTCGTTGGCCTCAGAACAGCCTATGAGCTATAACGAGGCAATTGAGTTACTTAATGATATAGATACATGTAAGGTCAAAATATGGCTGGAAGAAGGAGCGATATTGCCTAAGTACGCACATAAGGAGGACGCTTGCATGGATCTGTTCGTTAAAAACATAGAACTTGACGGGGGTAGGATTATATACCATACTGGTGTGCATGTAGCTTTACCTGAGGATTATGAGATGGAAATCCGTCCACGTAGTAGTATCACAAAAACCAAGGCAATTATCCAAAACTCTCCGGGTACTGTGGATGAGGGATACAGAGGGGAGATTATGGTAGTATGTAGACGTATAGATCGTTATGGAGATCCTTCTTATTCTAAAGGAGATAGAGTAGCTCAATTGCTTATCCGTAGACGGGAACGGATCGTATGGGATGAGGTGGAATCATTAGAAGATCTTGGAACGGCTGATAGAGGAAGTAATGGATTTGGTAGTACGGGTAAATAATTGATGATATGGAAGATAGGAATACGTCAACTACGACTAATGAAAGTTTGAGAGAAGCAGGTAAACAATCAAATCCTGTTATGTATGGATGGAAATGTCCGGTATGTGGAAGGGTATATTCACCTTTCACGTCTATGTGCGCTTATCGCGGCAATAATAACATGAATCATATTACATGCAAGGTTACTGGATAATCGATATGAGCGGAAGAGTTAAGATAAAGTCCAAAGATAAGGATAAGAAACCTAAGATCGATGTATTTAAGGTAATAGAGAGCCGGTTTAAGAACATGAACGAGCTTCGGGATCTGATCGATACGGATCCAAGGAAAGGGCTGGTCAGGATCCGGGACGGGGCCGGCTTTAGGGAGGTGGAGCGGGGTGGATGCCTGCACCAGAACTACCTTAACCTGTTGGAGGAGGAGCTGGGAACTAAATTATCCATAGACCTTATGGATAAATATATTAAAAGGAATATCTAGTTTTATACATCTGCCCTAGGAATTACTTAGGGCAGGTTCGTTTTATATACCGAAGTGTCTACCACGATCTGGTTATCCAGATCCTCAATCAACTCAATGATTTCATCCCTTATATCGTAAGAAAGCAAGATCGGGATTATGGTTAACATAAAAGATAGTATTATCCCGAATCCTATTATGACAATGATATCATTATACCCTACATCTAATATCGGCATGACAAACATCAACCCTGACGTGAATATCATTACGAACAACGTGGATATCTCATTTATCATATCCCGCTCCATCGTATCCTTAATCATATCTCCTCAACTTTAGTATGGTTTATTATCCTACTGATATGACGGACACTTAACCCCGTCCTGTCCTTTATCCTACCATATACGTAGTTTCTGGACACGACAGTGGCCAAATCACATGGCTCATTAAGTATCTCATCATACATCTTATGTATCTCGTTGTTGCGGATAACCGTACTATCCCTTACATATATCTTCTCGATATCGTCATCGCAGAAGAAGATCTTGATTTTATGTAGTGTGTCTCTAAACATGATTGTAGTTTTGTTCCAAAGATATGAATTTTTGATATCCGGTCAAAGACAATACATGGAGAAGCCAAAAAGAACGGGAGGCGGTGGTAGGACGGGGGAGGCCCGGAAGGACGAGGTCTCCCTCCTTCCCTTGGGATTACACTATCCTTACCGTTACTCGATAGTTACCACGAGAACTTTTCCCATAGGCATAAGATTCACATCCCGAACAAAGATCAGTTACTATACAATTATCGTTTAATACATAATCACCATCCCAACTTACATAACTTTCATCTAAAACCTGAGTCTGTAATTCAGATCTGTAAGTGAAATTAATGATCTTCCCAGGATCTTTTATCACCGTTACAGGAACAAAATTAGTTATCCTATTCCCGTATATCACCTTATTAGCCAACTCGCAATGCATACCCGAATTATCAAGATAAGATCCGTTAAAACCAAGTTGATATGGCTTCCCATCAATATATATATCTACAACGCCAAGACACATATTCTTGTTTATATTAACACGGTAGTGGATCTTACATGGAGAAGAAGTCCTGCGCCTAAACATACCCCCTCCTTATCTGAGGGTTAAAATACCCCCCCCCTCCACAAAGTTATCTGTAATATATTGATACATGATTAAATAATTTAAGTTACGTACAAATATAATAAATTATATTAGATGGGGGAGGGAAGATACCAAGGAAGGGTGGCTGGCGTCATACCCGCCGGGAAGGCTATAAGGGATGGGAGCCAGCCCCGTTCTATTGGGTCAGTAGGGTGTATGATCACTCGATGTCACGTACAAATCGAACAGAAGAGGTTAGGCGCTTGTATCGGGTGAATGTGCGCCCATTGTTGAATAGTACGATCCATCCGGAGTTGGAGCTATGCTCTGAACTGGACCAATAATATCTGGTATCTAACGGCTGTCCACCAATAGCCAATAACGCGTTATTGACGCTAATCAAGTACATATATATCAATGAAAGCTGACCACATGATGGGATATACCAATCATCATATCCTTTAGCGTCAGCACTAGCTAAGAACGTATTGGGAGGGGGATATGCGGGACGTTATTGGAAGGATGAGGGTATTGTTTGGGGTATGCGGGACGTTATTGGAAGGATGAGGTGGGGTATGATGGGAGGGGGATATGCGGGACGGACCACCTCCCCGAAATCGGCCCGGCCGGGCTGCCGTTTTTGGTCCCACCCCCCCCCGCCTACAAAGGCTGGGAGATAGGAACGGCAAACGATCAACGAGCCGAAAAAGGAATGCTTATTTTGTATTTAACTTGTTGATTATCAATCATATAAATCAATATTTTAATATACGTTTACATTTGATTAGATTTATTACATATAATCGTCGAATTTTTATTGCAAAATATTTGTTTGAGGATAAAATATATATTATATTTGCAGTGTGAGATAACAATATTAACAAACAAGGCGCACCAGATGCCATTACAAGTCCCGAGGGTACGGGCAAATCTAATGATAGGTAAAGATCTTAACAAAGTACAAAACGAGGTAAAAAAAGCAAGTGAAAAAACATTGACAGGTGCGGTAAAAGCGTGGTGCCATTTATTTAAGTCCGGAAAAGAAATAAATGAAATATTAAAGGACAATGATATTAAAGTAGATAAAGCAATCGTCCCCGCTTTGGTAGCTTTGGCAAAGGATAAAGAGATAGTGATACAATTGTGTAAAGAGATACTACCACGTGTAAATGATACCTTTTGCGCCTATAAAGAGGTCGAAAGAGTATATCTCGATAAACAGGATCAGGATAAAAATATGAAATTATCAGAGGATAAGGTGGCCGAAATAGCGATAACAGGCAAAGCGCATAAACGTTTTGGGTATAACGAACCCATAGAATATGAGGGGGGTATATATTATGACATGTTTAACGGATCAGACAAACGTATTGTAAAGTGTGCCGTCCCTATCAAACGGTATACGTTTAATCTCATTGCTAAGTGTGTTACCTACTATTTGACACACCCCAGGGATGAAAGATAGCAAACGATTTGCCCCCTATTTAATCACATAGGGGGCGTTATGGTGGCAAACCTATACGTCCTCGTCGTGCCACTGGTATCGCTAAATAGGTGAGATATTTGATATTTTGATATAAACATATTGCTGGTTGTCAGGGTCTCGAGAACTTGCAGTAGATAGGCCGCCGCTTAACAATGTGGTTTAAGTACTATTCTAGTCCAGACTAGTACTATTATCTTTTGGTTTATATCAATTCGGTAAGTACGCCAGGTCAACCTAGTAGGCCGTGTAAAACACGGGGTACATTAGTGTATATACGCATATATAGGGCGTATGTTAGTGCGTTGTGAGAGTAACACGCATTGAGTGTATTACGGTGTTATTTCCGTGCTAATGTATCAATACGACGTATGTTAGGGTTGCTTAAATACCTAGCATGCGTACGGATAGTAAATAACAACTCTTACGAGGGTATTTCGTGCGGTTAAATTGACGGACGAGGTACGCCTTGTCGGTACGTATCACGGATGGCGTATGTACGTATTTGGCTTCGTTCGTTCGGGGCAAAGGGACAAATCCAAAGGAAATATGGAGGGAGTGGTGTGTCCGGCCGGATGTATTGATAACGGCGGCCGTGTCGTCCCCGGCCTCCCGTTTCTTATTGGTGCCATTTAAAACAAATAAATTATGTATAGGAAAAAGTTTGACAATCTGAATAGAAAGCTAGCATTTAAAAAAGAAAAGGCTTTAGAGGCGGTTAAAATAGCTCAAATGGAATTTTACATAGAGCTTACCAAAGAGCTATACAAGTCTAATAAATTAGATTGTAGTAGGGAGTCGGATAAATGCAGGCGCAAGCGTGTTAGTTACATGGCAAACAAATTGCGACAGTAGATCGTTTGTTTTTATTTGATTTTAAAGTTTGTGCCCTTCCGTATTGTAGTGATATAAGACGGGAGGGCTTTTTTGTGCCTATATTTTACAAAATGATAGCATATTAATATGTTTTGCTTACACACAAAAGTGTTAAGGCGGCAAATTTTAAGCCTTGATCGAAAATGTGTAAGTAAAATGCTTTATTTATTATCATTTTGTATACATATATATCCATGCGGACGGGTATATTGTGCCCTTATGTATGGTTTTGCGCTTGAATCGATCCTAAAAGGTATATAATAGGCGGTACTTATTGTATATTTTTTATCTATATCTAGGCTTGTCTTTCTTTAGAGGTAGCTCTAGGGGTTGATATATATTATGTTGTTGATACTCAATTATTTGTATTATTTGGTTATTGTTTTTAAATTACGGTTACTTATTGTATATTTTTATGGGTGTATTTATATATTTGATGCTTACCTTGTTTTGTGGGTATATGGCGTTTGAGCTGGGGCGGTATGTTATAGCTACGGGCGACGCCTTGCCTTTGATCATAGTTCTTTTATTGGTTTTATTATTAATACATTGCATAAAGCGGATATATAAGGCAATCAAGAGCAAAGACCTCGATATCCTAGACTGAATCGGTGTTCCACGTGGAACAAAGTAGCGGAAGGTCTTAGGATTTCGAGGGGATTTCGAGGGAGGGGTGGGGTTTGCGTGATGGGACACCTCCAAACAAGAAAAAAAAACACCAACAAACAAGGAAAAAAAACACCAACAAACAAGAAAAAAAAACACCAAC
>OHLR01000523.1_pt1 | contig 18206 bp, 17 predicted proteins | sample 1569141 | NCBI WGS metagenome assembly OHLR01 (sample SAMEA3879553, study PRJEB24766) | human gut metagenome | biome: human-associated habitat; feature: feces | place: USA | collected 1985/1987
AACAACCCGCATATGCAATGCAGAGGGAGCAGGAGAGCCTTCACCACAGCCGGAGAGAAAAGTGGTTTCATGCCGGGGTACGGCATGAAAAGGGGGCTCCCGGACAGTTCTTTTCCTTGTCGCACATGCACTACGTCGGTCGCAGTTTTCGCCTTTTGAATCCCTCTTACGTCCGTCCCTGCGCTTTCGGAGCGTTTTTCCGGCAGAAAATTTCGCCGTACGGAAATTTTCTGCCGGAAACCGAAGGGAAAACGCGGAGTCCCGCAGGGACGGACGAACTTTGATGAGGAAGGGGAAAATCATCCGTTTCATAAATACCATTTCCTCAGATGGCATCGCATATTTCCTTCTCCATCTTTTCCAGCTTATGGGACAGGATTTCCATGTCGCTGCTGATCTTCTGGTTGGTTATCCGGGCATATATCTGGGTGGTTTTCAAATCCGTATGCCCCAAAAGACGGCTTACGGTCTCGATGGGTACACCGTGCGAGAGCAGCACGGTGGTGGCGTTCGTATGCCGGGCCACATGGAACAGAACCCACAAAGCAACCGTCAGCAAACAAGTAACGACAAAACGCAACCCGTTTGAAATGAGCGGATTTTCACTATTCTGCCAAATACCGGAAACGCAAGGAAGTGCGGAATATTGAGCCATTTCAGTTACCAAGTCGTTAGCTGCCTGTTACCGAAGCAAGGATAGGTGACGCACGGAAAATGAAATTGTTGGACAGCCATTTCTTTTGCACTGATACGCAGTGTTCTGCAAATCAATGAACGCTTACATAGAAAGTAAATTTGCAAACAAAAAAATGTGAGCGTATGAAAATTGAAAAATTCAAGGTATTGCTCTACCTGAAAAAGAGTGGAACGGACAAGTTGGGCAAAGCCCCGATAATGGGACGAATTACGGTAAACCGCACGATGGCGCAGTTCGGATGCAAGCTGTCGTGCAAGCCGGAGTTGTGGAATGCACGGGAGAGCCGACTGGACGGCAAAAGCCGTGAGGCAGTAGAAACCAATGCCAAGCTAGACAAGCTGCTACTTGCCGTAAATCATGCTTTCGACACCCTGGTGGAACGCGGACAGGACTTTGACGCTACGGCGGTCAAGGAACTGTTCCAAGGCAGCATGGAAACACAGATGACACTGCTTAGAATGACTGACCGTATCTGTGAGGACTTGAAGGCACGTATCGGCATCGACCGTGCCAAAGGAACTTATCCCGGCTATTACTACATGAGAATGAGATTAGGCGAGTTCATCCAGTGGCAGTTCAAGACGAAAGATATTGCTTTCGGTCAGCTTACCGAGCAGTTCATCCATGACTACCAGAATTATGTGATGGACGTGAAGGGACTGGCGGTAGATACCGTGCGCCATTATCTCGCCATTTTGAAAAAGATATGTCGTATCGCCTACAAGGAGGGATACGCAGACAGGTGTTTCTTCGCCAATTTCACCCTTCCACAAAAGACAGAACGCACACCGAGGGCATTAAGCCGTGAGGACTTCGAGAAAATCCGCAATGTGGAAATACCTGCATGGCGCACCACGCATATCCTCGCCCGTGACCTTTTCCTGTTTGCCTGTTATACGGGAACCGCCTATGCCGATGCGGTGAGCGTTACCCGTGAGAATCTTTACACGGACGATGAGGGAAACCTCTGGCTGAAGTATCACAGGAAGAAAAACGAGCTTCGGGCAAGTGTCAGGCTGCTTCCCGAAGCACTTGCGCTGATAGAGAAATATCGTGATGACAGCAGACCGACACTTTTCCCGACGGTTCATTACCCCAACATGAAACGGCACATGAAAGCCCTTGCCGTCCTTGCCGGAGTGAATGGCGGCTTGTGCTATCATCAGGCAAGACATTCATTTGCCTCGCTGATTACACTGGAAGCCGGAGTACCGATTGAGACAATCAGCCGGATGCTGGGACATTCCGACATAACCACCACGCAAGTGTATGCCCGTGTCACTCCGAAAAAGCTGTTTGAGGACATGGACAAGTATATTGAAGCAACCAAGGACTTGAAGCTTGTCCTGTAATCATTAAAATCAGAAACTTAAAACATTACAATTATGCGCAGTACATTTTCCGTATTACCATACATCAACAGGAGTAAGGTAAAGGCAGACGGTACGACCGCCGTCCTGTGCCGCATCACCGTAGACGGTAAGAGTTCCACAATGGCGACAGGCATCTATTGCAGACCCGAAGACTGGAACAGCAAGACAGGCTCAATCCGTACCGTCCGTGAAAACAACCGCTTGCTGGAGTTCCGCAAGTCCGTTGAATTTGCCTATGAGGATTCATTGAAGAAGCAGAACGTAGTGAGTGCCGAGCTGCTCAAAAATACGCTGGCAAAGAAAGCCGTCATTCCGGTCAAACTGTTACAGATGGGCGAAATGGAACTTGAAAGGCTGCTTGTCCGCTCAAAGGAGATAAATTCTACTTCGACATACAGAAATTCAAAATATTATCAGAAGTATTTGACGGACTTTCTTGCTTCACAGGGAAAGAGTGATATAAATCTGGCTGAAATCACAGAAGAGTTCGGCAATTCCTATAAAGCTTTCCTGAAACGCTACAAGAACTTCGGACCGTCACAGATGAACAAGTGCCTGTGCTGGCTGAGTAAGCTGGTGTATCTTGCCGTTGATTATGAGATACTCCGTGCCAACCCGTTGGAAGACATGGAATACGAGAAGAAGCCCGCTCCGAGGCATAAGCACATCAGCCGTGCGGAGCTGAAGACCATCCTCGAAACACCGATGCCCGACCCCTTGCAGGAACTTGGGCGGAGGGCGTTCCTGTTCTCGATTTTTACGGGACTGGCATACGTGGACATCATGCTGCTCCATCCGCACCATATTGGCACGACATCGGACGGTAGGCGCTATATCCGTATCAACCGCAAGAAAACCAGCGTAGAGGCATTCATTCCCCTGCATCCGATAGCGGAACAGGTACTTGAACTTTACAACACAAAAGACGACACCAAGCCTGTATTTCCGCTTCCGAGCCGTGACGAGATGTGGTTTGAAATACACGAGATGGGGGTTGCCATCGGCAGGGAGGAAAACTTGTCCTATCATCAAGCCAGACACTCCTTCGGAACTTTTTTGATTTCGGAGGGTATCCCCATCGAGAGCATAGCCAAGATGATGGGGCACTCCGGCATAAAGACTACCCAACGGTACGCAGAAGTTACGGACAAGAAAATTTCAAAGGACATGGACAATCTTATGGCTGTCAGAAGATTATACGGAACAGGCGAATACAGGGAAAACAAGTTGTCAGCAAAAGACTAATGAGTATGGAACGAGGAATCATTACAATCAATGAAAAAGGAGTGGTCGCCATGCCGACCGCTCCCGTCTGGATGACACAGCAGGAAATGTCAGACCTATTTATGATATTCTGCTATGACATCCGCAAGGCTATCCGTGATATTTATAAGAATCATAAACTATTGGAAGAAACAACCATGTGCTACATCAGACAGGAAGACGGGACACGTTACGAGGTATACAGCCTTGAAATGGTCATAGCTCTTGCGTTCAGACTACGCAGCAGGGAATGTATGGCTTTCAGAATGTTTATTATGGAAAGGCTGTATGCGCCCAATCGGGAAAAGCCCATTCATTTGTTCTTTTCACTGTCCAAAACCAATCCACGATACAAATGTTAGTATTGTTTATATCTATAATGATAATAATGCAAGAAGCCGATGGCTAGGTAATTTACCTATCGCCATCTGCTTCTGTTTCTTTCATACTTTACAAAATTACGTTTCCGTTCGGTAGGCGTTCCGATAGCCGCCCATCACCAGCTTTTCAATGTCCGATTCCTTGTAGAGAATCTTGCCGCCTAACTGACAGTAAGATACCATCCCGTTGTTGCGGTAGTCCTGCAAGGTACGTCGGCTCACCTTGAGCCATGCCGACACCTCCTTGTCCGTCAGGAAGCGTTCATTACCGAATGAAGCCCTGCTTTTTTCGTTCATGTTTTCAATGCCGTCAAGCATGGTGTCCAATTGCTCCATGAAGCCGACAGCCCATTCATCGTTTGTCATAATCGTTTTGTTCATTTATTACAGTGGATTTAGTGGTACAATAAATTCAATTACATTCAGATGGTCTTTCCCCAACAGGCGGCATCCTTTCGTCTGTCTTCCACGAGCCGGACGATACGCAATACGTCCTCCAGATTGTAAAAAATCTTATGCCCGATTTGGGAGTAAGCCAGCGTACCGTTGTCGCGCAACGTCTGCAACGTCCTCGGACTGATGCGCAGCTGTTGGCAGACATCCTGATTGTCCATCCAGCGGCTGAGCCGTCCTTCCTCTCTCTTGCCGAGGATTTCATTCACCCGGTCGGAGAAGCGGTTGAACTTTCCGACCATTTCTTCAAATACGTCTTTCGAGATAATCACAAATTCATTCATTGCATATACTGTTTTTATTGTTGGTAATCCTGTTTGCCTGCAAAGTAAAGCCAATGCCAGCATCGGACAATGGCTTTACTACTGACTGGCAGCTTGTGGCTGCAAGTGGTAGGGATTGGCTTAATTCCATATTCCGCAACAGCCTTTCCGGTTGCCGACTGTACAAAGAAAAGCCAACTTCGGCAGATTCCAACCAACCCGCAGCATCGTGGCAGTATTTGGCACCGATGTGGTAGCCTGTGGCGTTTTTCGTTTTTATTGTGCTTTCACTAAGATTTCAGCATAAGTGAAGAACATTATGGTATCATTGGATATACAAATTGCCAATCATAACACACTTATTACTCAAATATACAACCTTATAGTTGTACTCCTCAGGTATTTATATTACCTTTGTATTCAAACAAGATAATCTTTCAATAAATACAATGACAAACAGAATGTATTGTGATGCCTTAGAAACCGTAAGATGCGCAGCTAAGCTTGGGCAGGACAACAAAGATTGGGTGAAGTACTCGCAACAGATTGCTACTACTATGTCCAAACGAATGGCGGAACTTAGTTTGACACAACAGATGCTTGCTGAAAGGATGAATTGCACCCAACAATATATTTCTAAAGTGTTGAAGGGGAAAAAGAATATGTCGCTGGAAACGATATGTAAGATAGAAAACGCATTGGGTATTGAGATTATCAAAAATCTGAACGGAAATAAATAACAAATAAAAGGCAGAGCAAAATATGTCAATACAAAGTGAAGCGGCATTGGAAGCCGGACTTATCGCTACACTTCAGCAAATGGATTATGAGTATATCCAAATTGCGGAAGAAGATAATCTTCAAGCAAATTTCAAACGGCAGTTGGAGATACACAACCGTAAACGATTGGCAGAACATGGTCGAACTGAATTTACGGCAGAGGAATTTGAAAAGATTCTTATCTATCTTGAAGGCGGTACGAGGTTTGAAAAGGCAAAGAAGCTCCGCGACCGTTATCCGCTTGACATGGCAGACGGCAAACGTATTTGGGTGGAATTTCTCAATCGTCAACAATGGTGTCAGAACGAGTTTCAGGTTTCCAATCAAATAACGGTGGAAGGTCGAAAAAAATGTCGCTACGATGTGACCATTCTTATAAATGGTCTGCCATTGGTGCAGATTGAATTGAAACGCCGTGGCGTGGAACTCAAACAAGCGTATAATCAGATACAACGTTATCACAAGACATCTTTTCACGGATTATTTGACTACATTCAGTTGTTCATTATTTCCAACGGCGTAAATACCCGTTACTTTGCCAATAACCCGAACAGCGGTTATAAATTCACGTTCAACTGGACGGATGCAGCCAATGTGCCGTTCAATGAACTAGATAAATTTACTGCCGCTTTTTTAGAGAAATGCACTTTAGGTAAAATCATTGGCAAATATATCGTATTGCATGAAGGCGACAAATGCCTGATGGTACTCCGTCCGTATCAATTCTATGCCGTAGAAAAGATATTGGACAAGGTAAAGAACTCCAATGACAACGGTTATATATGGCATACGACTGGAGCAGGAAAGACTTTAACCTCGTTCAAGGCTGCACAACTCGTTTCCGAACTGAACGATGTAGATAAGGTCATGTTTGTGGTTGACCGCCACGACCTTGATACACAAACCCAGTTGGAATATGAAGCCTTTGAACCAGGCGCAGTGGATGGTACGGATAACACGGATGAACTTGTAAAGCGGTTGCACAGCAACTCCAAGATAATCATCACTACGATTCAAAAGCTCAATGCTGCCGTCAGTAAGACGTGGTACAGCAACAAGATAGAATCCATACGTCACTCACGTATTGTAATGATATTTGATGAGTGTCACAGAAGTCACTTTGGGGAAAGCCACAAAAGAATAATGAAATTCTTTGATAATGCCCAAGTGTTCGGATTCACAGGTACGCCTATCTTCACGGAAAATGCTGTGGACGGGCATACCACCAAAGAAATATTTGGCAATTGCCTGCACCAATATCTTATCAAGGATGCCATTGCCGATGAAAATGTACTGGGATTCCTTGTAGAATATTATCATGGGAACGAGAATGTAGAAGCGGGTAATGCTAACCGAATGGAGGAAATAGCCAAATTCATCCTTAATAATTTCAATAAGTCAACTTTTGACGGTGAGTTTGACGCCCTGTTTGCCGTGCAGTCTGTGCCGATGCTTATACGTTATTACAAGATATTCAAGTCTCTGAATCCGAAAATACGTATCGGTGCGGTGTTCACATACGCTGCCAACAGTAGCCAAGATGATGAACAGACAGGAATGAATACAGGACAGTATGTCAGTGAAAGTACAGGTGAAGCAGACGAGCTTCAAGCCATCATGGATGACTACAATGAAATGTTTGGCACAGCATATACTACCGAAAATTTCCGAGCCTATTACGATGACATCAATGAACGCATGAAAAAGAAGAAAGCGGGCATGAAGCCGCTTGACCTCTGCCTTGTCGTGGGTATGTTCCTTACAGGTTTCGATAGCAAAAAGCTAAACACACTTTATGTAGATAAGAACTTGGAGTATCACGGTCTGTTGCAAGCCTTTAGTCGTACTAACCGTATTTTGAACGAGAAAAAGCGGTTTGGCAAGATTATATGTTTCCGTGATTTGAAAAGCAATGTTGATACAGCCATCCGGTTATTCAGCAATTCCAATAATCCGGAAGAAATAGTACGCCCTACGTATGAGGAGGTAAAAAAGGAATACCAACAGTTAGCCACGGACTTCTTACAGAAATACCCGGAACCAAGCAGCATAGATTTGTTGCAAAGTGAAAAGGATAAGAAAGATTTTGTATTGGCTTTCCGCGACATTATCCGCAAACACGCAGAAATTCAAATATATGAGGATTATAGTGATGAAGCGAACGACCTTGGTATGACAGAACAACAATTTATGGATTTCCGAAGCAAGTACCTTGACATTCACGATACATTTGCCTTAATTGACCCTGTCCCGCCTACAAAGCCGGGGGATGATGAAACACCAAGTGATGAAAGGCTGGAAGATGTGGACTTCTGTCTTGAACTCCTGCACAGCGACATCATCAATGTGGCTTATATTCTTGAACTGATTGCCAATCTTAACCCATATAGTAACGATTACGCAGAACGGCGCAAGAGTATCATTGATACCATGATAAAAGATGCCGAAATGCGCAACAAAGCGAAACTTATTGATGGTTTCATTCAAAAGAATGTGGATGAAGACAAGGAGAACTTCATGTTGCAACGGCAGAAGGCAGATGGTACAAGTGAACTCGAAGAACGATTGAATAGGTATATCTCATTAGAGCGAGAAAAGGCAGTAAACTCATTGGCGCAAGATGAAGGGCTTTCTTCTGATGTGTTTGACCATTATCTGAAAGAATATGATTACCTGCAAAAAGAACAGCCTGAAATCATACAAAAGGCATTGAAAGAGAAGCACCTCGGTCTGATAAAGACACGTAAAGCTCTGACACGGATAATGGATAGACTACGTAACATTATCAGAACTTTTAATTGGGATTAAGATTATGGATAAGATAAAAGAACCGGGTTATGTATATATCCTAACGAATCCAAGTTTTCGTGAGGATTGGGTTAAGATTGGTAAAAGCGCACGTCCTGTTGATGTGCGCTCAAAGGAACTCGATAATACAGCCGTACCTTTGCCTTTTGAAATATATGCTACAATCAGAACTATAAAATACAATGAGGTAGAAAAACTCGTACATGAGTTAATAGATAGTCTTACAGATTTTCGCATCCGTCGAAATAGAGAATTTTTCAATGTCAATCCGCAAAGGGCACTAGAAATATTTAAAAAGATAGCACTAACTATAGACGATGCAGTTATAACTGAATATACTGATAACAAGCTTATTCCTAATAATAGTGGTTCGGCCGTTTATCAAGATAGCGCACATAACAAAGGCAAGGATTACACAAAATACTCCCTTAATGGGAATGGTGTTTTTGGCAAAGGTAAATTGGCTTTAGAGATTATACGTTGTTATGTCCAAGAAAATCAAGTCTGCTATCAGGATTTGTTTGCCATATTACCTAAGAAATTGATTAAAACGGTTAAAGAGGTTGATGATTGGAAACGGCTAACAGAAGACAAGAAGAAAGATACAAGATGGTTTGAACATGATGTACTTGAGAGCTGCGATGGTGTCAAATTTCTCGTATCAACTCAACATGGCAAAAATAATATAGACAAGATATTTGAGCTTGCGAATAAATTTGGATATGAAATTAAAGAACTAAAATAGATATGAGCGAAGAATTACAACAAAAACTCCGTGACCAACTTTGGGAGGTAGCCAATAAGTTGCGTGGCAATATGTCAGCCAGTGATTTCATGTATTTCACATTAGGCTTCATTTTCTACAAATACCTGTCTGAAAAGATAGAGGCATACGCCAATAATGCTTTGGTGGATGACGATATATCATTCAAAGACTTGTGGAATATGGAGGATGAAGATGCCGTTGAACTACAAGAGGAACTGAAAAAGCAATGTCTGGAGGGTGTCGGTTACTTCATAGAACCGACTTACTTGTTTTCATCGGTAATAGACAGGATTAAAAGGGAAGAGAATATATTGCCAATACTTGAACGGTCGCTGAAACGTATTGAGGATAGTACATTGGGACATGACAGCGAGGAAGATTTTGGCGGTCTGTTCTCTGATATTGACCTTGCTTCACCAAAGTTGGGTAAGACGGCAGATGACAAGAATACGCTTGTCAGCAACGTCTTGTTGGCTTTGGACGATATAAAGTTTGGGGTAGAAGCCTCTAATGAGATTGATATTCTTGGCGATGCTTACGAATATATGATTGGGCAATTTGCAGCAGGAGCCGGGAAAAAAGCCGGAGAGTTCTATACTCCGCAAGAAGTCAGCCAGATTTTGGCTGAAATTGTTTTTATCGGTCGCACACGGCTTCGCAATGTGTATGACCCGACTTGCGGTAGTGGCTCGTTGCTTCTCCGCGCAGCAAAGGTAGGTCATGCAGTGGACATTTATGGACAAGAGAAGAATCCGACCACTTACAACCTTGCCAGAATGAATATGCTGTTGCACGGCATCAGATTCAATAACTTCAAGATAGAAAACGGTGATACGCTGGAGTGGGACGCATTTGGCGATACGCAGTTTGATGCAGTCGTGGCTAATCCTCCGTTCTCCGCAGAATGGAGTGCAGCTGACAAATTCAACAATGATGACCGTTTCAGCAAGGCTGGACGACTTGCACCGAAAAAGACAGCCGACTATGCTTTTATCCTGCACATGATTTACCACTTGAATGAGGGTGGAACAATGGCTTGTGTGGCTCCTCATGGTGTGCTGTTCCGTGGTAATGCCGAAGGTGTAATCCGTCGTTTCCTCATCGAAAAGAAAAACTATATTGATGCCATTATCGGTTTGCCTGCCAATATTTTCTATGGCACAAGCATACCGACTTGTATCCTTGTCTTTAAGAAATGCCGCAAGGAGGATGACAATATTCTGTTCATTGATGCAAGCAAGGAGTTTGAAAAGGTAAAGACTCAAAACAAACTTCGTCCGCAGCATATACAGAAAATTGTCGAAACCTATCGTGACCGCAAGGAAATAGAAAAGTATAGCCATCTTGCCACATTGCAGGAAGTCGCTGACAACGATTATAATCTGAATATTCCCCGATATGTTGATACCTTTGAAGAAGAAGCACCTATCGACATCAAGGCTGTAATGGCAGAAATTAAAGAACTTGAAGCCAAACGTGCCGAATTGGATAAGGAGATAGAGGGGTATTTGAAAGAGTTGGGGCTGGTTGAATAAAAGGAAGTGTAATGGCAAAGCGGTTTGAAATAAGAAACAGTACGGCAGAGTTCCTTATCTTCGCCATTGAAGGTAAGGAAGATGGCATACAAGTGGTGTATCAGAATGAAACTGTCTGGTGTACGCAAAAAGCTATGGCAATCTTATTTGATTGTTCTACCGACAATATAGGTTTACATTTAAAGAACATATATGCCAGTCAGGAGTTGCAGAAAGATGCAACTACCGAGTTTTTCTCGGTAGTTCAAATGGAGGGTGAGCGTCAGGTAAATAGAAAAACGTTGTTTTACAACTTGGATGCCATTATCTCTGTGGGTTATCGTGTAAACAGTATCAGGGCTACACAATTCCGCCAGTGGTGTACCTCTGTCATTCGCCAGTTCTCTATCCGTGGCTATGTGATAGACAAGAAACGTATGGAAAACGGCTCATTTATTGGCGAGGACTATTTCGAGCATTTATTGGCAGAAATCCGTGAAATCCGCCTTAGCGAACGTCGTTTCTATCAAAAACTTACGGATATTTATTCTACAGCCATTGATTACAATCGTGATGCACCTACCACACGGTTATTTTTCAAAAAAGTACAGAACAAAATGCACTATGCAGTACACGGTCAGACAGCCGCAGAACTAATTGTAAATAGAGCCAATGCTGAAAAAGAACACATGGGACTGACTACGTGGGAGAATGCTCCTGACGGGAAAATAGTCAAGACCGATGTAAGTATTGCCAAGAACTATCTGAAAGGTATAGAGTTGGAAGATATGGGACGTTTGGTCAATGCCGTGTTGGATATGGCTGAGCGTATGGCGAAGCGTCATATACCTATGACAATGGAGGACTGGGCAAAACGTATTGACATCATTCTTGAAGCCGGTGGCGATGCAGTCCTTCCAGATGCAGGTAAGGTTACGGCAGAATTCGCCAAGAAATTTGCCGAAACCGAATTTGAGAAATACCGCGTCATTCAAGACCGTTTGTTTAGCTCGGATTTCGACCGTTTTAATGATGGTGACAACTTGTTGCCATTTGATATTAACCCTGATAATGAATAGTGACTATGACAAATAATAACGATAAAAAAGTCCTCAATGTTCCAATTTTGAGATTTCCAGAGTTTACGGAGGAATGGGGAAAGTGTAAAGTGTCAGACTTGTTAGATATCTACTCAACCAATTCGCTTAGTTGGGAGCAACTGGAATATGACACTAATGCCATAATGAATTTACATTATGGACTTATTCACGTGGGACTTCCAACTATGGTAAATTTGACAAAAGACAAATTGCCTAATATAAAAGAGGGCAACATGCCCAAGAACTTTGAATTGTGCAAAGAGGGCGATGTGGCTTTTGCAGATGCTTCGGAAGATACAAATGAGGTAGCCAAGACTGTTGAGTTCTTTAACCTTGCAGGGAAAGACATCGTTTGTGGATTACATACAATTCATGGACGAGACAATAAGAACAGAACTGTTATAGGCTACAAAGGATATGCGTTTTCATCTACTGCATTTCATAATCAGATAAGACGAATAGCCCAAGGAACGAAGATTTACTCAATTAGTTCTAAGAATTTTTCTGAGTGTTATATCGGATTACCATCAAAACCGGAACAGACTAAAATTGCGACTTTACTTCGCCTTATTGATGAACGAATCATTACCCAAAACAAAATCATTGAGGATTTGAAGAAACTAAAGTCTGCGATTAGGACACATATATTCAAAACGATACAGGATACGTGGTTTTTATTATCTGAACTTGCTGCTAATGGCACTGTGAATCTGAAACGCGGTAACATTATACCTAAGCATGAATACACAAATACATATTGTTATCCTGTATATTCTTCATCTGTTCAAAATGATGGATTAATGGGTTATCATGATTCGTATATGTTCGATACTGAACTTGTTACTTGGTCCATAGATGGTGGTGGTAACTTCTTCTACAGACCAAAACATAAATACAACATAACAAATGTAAGTGGCTATATACTATTAGATGAAACGTTATTTAATTATCGTTTTGTCTCAGAAGCGTTATCTTGGCAACATTCTTTTATGGTATTTGATTATCAAACGAAAGCACATCCAAGTGTCATTTTATCTTTATATAAATTGCCCAATATATCTCTTATGGTACAAGAAAGAATAGCAAATGTATTTGAATTATTAGACAATAAAATTCAAAATGAAACACATATCATGAAAAACTATCAATCGCAGAAACAATACTTACTTCGTCAGATGTTCATATAAACATCTGACGAAGTAAATACGCTTTTTGTTTATCGAGCAATTGAAGATAGGACTTCTCAACTCTTATCTTTTCATCTAATGAAATCAAGCAGTTAGCCATCTTATTTTGTTCTTCCAAAGAAGGTAACAATAGTCTGGCTTTTTCAATGTCAGTATAATGCAAATGAATTATGGTGCTGCCCTTTGCAAATTTTGCCAATTGTCTTTTGGCGATATGATTGAAGTAGTAACTTAGATATTGGGCATTAAAGTTAGTGCTGATGTGAATTCCAAACATATCACCACCCAATATAACTCCATCTACGTTAATGACAGATGGGGCAATTAAGGACATTGCGTCGACAGTTGTTGAAGAAGGAAACAACAAATCTCCTTTCTTACTCAAAATCATGCCCTCTGTTTTGTTAGTATGGCTTTCTATTTGAGAAATTGTTTCTCCATAAGTCGTAAAAAGTTCTCCATATATAACACAAGGCATTCCTGTTTCAGCCAAATCATCCTTTGCCAAATTGCCAACATTAAAAGGTTCGCCCAAATCTGCGACACAGACTATCTGTTTTTCGGCTTGACTATAATGTCTTTCAATAATCGCAGACCTATAACACAAACAATCCTTAATTAAGGGACTAAACAATACGCTGCAATATGATACTGGAGGAAAATCTGTTTGTCTCGGAGATATTTTGTTGGAACGGTCGGAACGCTCACGAACGAATAATCAACATGAGGTACTGAGTTCCACAGTTAAGGGTATATTCTCTCAACGAGAGTATTTTTCAAAGGACATCGCAAGTGAAAACAATGTGGGTTATAAAATCATTCGGCTTCATGATGTTGTTTTAAGTCCTCAAAATTTATGGATGGGGAATATCAATTACAATGATAGATTTGAAATTGGGATAGTTTCTCCTTCTTACAAAGTATTTTCAATAGCAGATGGTTACGACAATCAGTTTGTGGCTGCAATGTTAAAGACTCATCGTGCCTTATACAGCTATATGATGGTATCAGAGCAAGGCGCAAGTATCGTTAGACGCAATTTAAATATGGAGGCTTTCTCGCAGCTTGTATTCAAAATACCTTCTCTTGATAAACAAAGAGAAATAGGCTATGCAATATCATTATTAAAGTCCCAATTAAAAACAGCGAATAAGATTATTAAAGCTTATACATCACAAAAGCAGTATCTGCTCCGTCAAATGTTTATATAAACATCTGGCGGAGTAAGTATTGCTTCAACCTATTATAAGAACCATTCAATGCAATTTGGCTTGATAATTTTCTTTCTAAAGATTGCATTAATTTTGCTATATGGCATTGAATGCTCTTGTTGGGGATTGGTAACCTTAAATCACTGAGAGTCGATAGTACTATATAAGGAGTGTTGCTTGAACTCTTTTCTATTGCAATTCTTTTGGGCAGTAATACTTTCAACGCCCATTTAATGTACTGGATATTTTCGGAGAATATATCTAACACATAAGTTCTTTGATAAGCATTAAACTTTCCGTGATAATAATTGATATATCCTAAATTAGCACCATTACCAGAGATTAGTAAAGCTTCTGTATCAAAAGCGAAGCTATCAATTTTGAATGGTTGTTCTGCACAAGTAAAAAATGGATAAATCCCATTATCTACCTGTGCATTTGCATCTAGTTTTCCTGTTGTAATTTGACAAATATCACCAAGTTTTACATATGTGTTTCCACTTGTTGATTCTTTAATGCAATGCTGTGCAATTCCCTTAATTAAGGATTGTAGTTTCTCAATGATTTTGTTTTGGGTTGAGATGCGGTCTTCTACCAGTTGTAGTAATTGAGCTATCTTACATTGTTCATTCACAGTCGGAATAGTAATTTTGATAGATTTGATTTGCTCAAAGTTTAAGCCTTGTCTATTTCCACCAGCTTGAAAACTGTCTATTTGCTTTTGCCCATAGCTCGAAAGTAAAAAATTACAGAGAAAAGAAGATATAAGATTATCTTGTGTACGAATAATACAAACATGCTGATTTACATTGCCCCCTACGATTTCTTTAGTCGCCATTGCACTACGGCCAATAGAAGCTCCTGTGATATTAAGCAGTACATCATCCAATTGTAACTCTGTATTCTTCTGACGTTGGTGAGTATCTTCATCTATGTAGGCTATATCATCTAATAAAAGTTGCCCCAATCCTACGTTTTGACTACGTACAAAAGGATGTCCATCTGTCTTATACACAGCCTCACCACCTCTTGGAGTTACGCCACTACCTACTTTTATAGTTAGCTCACCAATGGTACATTTTTTCCACTCCCCACTAAACTCCGGGAATCTCAGATTTGGAACTAATCACATTATCTTTCTCTAATTATAAGAACCAATTATTTAGAAATCATGATTCACAAAACAGTTAGAGAAATTGCAGGAGCTTGGAAAGAATGCAAGCGTCCTTATGTGAAGCAGTCCACGATGGCAGCTTATGTGTTAATTTTGGAAAACCACATTCTTCCGTGTTTGGGAGATAAGGATTCCCTTTACGAACAAGAGGTACAGGCTTTTGTCTTGCAAAAGTTGGAAGAAGGTTTGAGTATTAAAACGATTAAGGACATTCTGATTGTCCTTAAAATGGTGATGAAGTTCGGGGTCAAGAATGAGTGGATGAACTATTACGAATGGGACATAAAATATCCTACGACTACCGCCAATAAAGAGCTGGAAGTGTTATCTGTAGCTAATCACAGAAAGATTCTGAGCTATATCCAAAGCCATTTTACATTTACCGGGCTTGGCATTTATATTAGTCTTAGCACCGGATTACGTATCGGAGAAATATGTGCCTTAAAATGGAGCGACATCAATGTTGTTGACGGTACTATAACGGTCAGCCGCACTATCGAACGTATTTATATCATTGAAGGCGAGAAAAGACACACAGAACTTGTTATCAACACACCTAAAACCAAGAACTCCTGCCGGGAAATACCTATGAGCAAAGAATTACTTGCAATGATAAAGCCATTGAGAAAGGTACTTAATGACGATTTTTATGTGCTTACTAATAACGAACGTCCGACAGAGCCACGCACGTATCGTAATTACTATAATAATCTGATGGTGAAGCTTAACATACCCAAATTGAAGTATCATGGTCTGCGTCATAGCTTCGCTACACGTTGTATTGAAGCTGGGTGTGACTATAAAACCGTAAGTGTATTGTTGGGGCACTCAAATATCTCAACCACGCTTGACCTTTATGTCCATCCAAACATGGAACAGAAAAAGCGTTGCATCACCAAAATGTTCAAGTCATTGGGGAAATAGTACGTTTGTATGTATATAGTGGATAAGTGAAACATCAGGCTTCCCGACTTTGGAGAGGAAGCCCGGCGGCAAGGCTTGAAAGGTTTTGAGTTACTCAAAACATACCTTGCTGCTTCCTCTTTTCGGAAGTAACCGAAAAGCCTTTGAGTAACTCAAAGGACACCTTGCTGTGTCTTTGTGGACACAAGAATCCGTGTACGACGGATTGGGAAAATAGCTGTTATCCCGCTTTCAGAGTATCGTTTTCCGATACTCAAGCTGCCCAAAAGAAGAATAGAAACTGAGGAACTATCTCCTTTGGGCATGTTAATAGGGTATATCTTCCTGTTAATGCGAATGGTCGCATATACGCTTGCCTGTCGGCCTGCCGGCACACCAGCCAGCCTGCCAATCTGCCCGCACGCCGGTCTGCTTGCATGCCGACCAGCAGGCATTAATCAAAAGTTAGAGGTTATTAGAATAGATATAGAATAAGAAGAATATATCAAAAAATGGTAAAACTTTGATGTTCAGTACAATAATAGCATAATATTGCTGTTGTACTGACATACTGACGCATTGACGTGCAGACTTACTGACGTATAGATTTATTGTCGTACTGACGTACTGTTGTATTTCAGCACAGCAGCACATAAAGGATTCGGCAACGGATTGCTAATTAAAATATAAGAATATTGGATACTGCCATTCGATATCGCATTATATCAGTGGAAAAATCAATATGTGCTACAATGAATTTGTACAGAATAGCTTGTATCGTTAATTGCAGAAGCGTATAAGTATATTTAAATGACATTTTATCGTTGAAGTGGTAGATGCTATCCCTATCGCCGGGATAAAACAAGCACCGACTGTTATCAGCAGAGTATCACATAACTTTCAAAATAGAGGGGTGGTAAAAATTATATTTGTAAGTCCGATTTTCTCCATTTTTCATTGGAATAGTTTTGGTAATGAGGGAGAAAAACACTACTTTTGTACATGAAGAAAGCGTTCTTTTGATTAGTGCAGAACATTGTAGAATAGAGAAGCTCGCTGGTTTCCAAATCGTTACCTGTCAAGCTGACAATATTTGTAAGTTCCTTGTTTTCAATTGGTAAGAAAAAGTAATATGTCTTGCCACATGATAGGTCAGCCGTATCTTGAAACCGCACTGCCTGCCAAGTTCCTTCAATATGGTGTTGCATCTGCCGTTGCTCGGTACCGGAAATACATGACCGTCCTTGGACAGTCCCTTATACTTCTCTATGATGCGCTTGGGCACGTCCAGCAGGCGGATGTTGGACTCGGTGTTTGTCTTGCGACGGCGGGTGATGATCCAGAGGTTGCCGTCGAAGAAGGTCTGGAGCCGGTCGGTCGTCAGTGCCTTCACGTCCGTGTATGCCAGTCCGGTGAACACAGAGAAGATGAAGAGGTCGCGTACCAGTTCGCAGGTCCCGCTTTTCACCGGGGTCTCCATCAACGTCTGTATCTCACGCTCCGTCAGGTAGCCTCGGTCAACGCTCTCGGGGGAATTGATGTACCCGGCGAAGGGGTTGAAGGGAAGCGCACCGCTGTTGCGGGCGATGGAGATGACGTGCTTGAGCCCGATCATGTAACCCCATACGGTATTGGTGCGGCATTTCTTCTCCGTACGCAGGAAATACTCGAAGTTGTTGATGAAGGTCAGGTTGAGTTCCTTCAGGGGGATGTCGTCACGGCGGTATACTTTCGGGACGAACTCGCAAAGGTGCCTGTATATGGTACGGTAGCGGTTGTATGTTCCCTGCACGCGGCTGTGTCCCACTTTCTTGATGAACTCCTCGTTGTGCTGCTCGAAGAGCTTCAGCAGCGTCTCGCGTTTCACGCCCAGCCCGAGGCAGGCGTCCCTCAGCCTGGCGGCGGTGACATAGCCGTCGGACTGCATCAGTTCCTGGTAACGGCGGTTCACGTCCACGCGTATCCGGTCAACCGCCGCATTGATTTTCTGCGCCTCGGCGCTCTTGCCCGTGGCACGTGCCGTTTTCACGTCCCAAAGTTTCGGGGGCACGTCCAGCTTGCAGCTGAACTGCTTGATTTCGCCGTCTACCGTAAGACGGCACATCAGGGGGAGATAGCCGTTGGCTCTCTCGCTGCCCTTCTTCACGTAGAAGAGGATTTTGAAGGTCGATCTGCTCATACTCGTTTTCATACTTTTTTGATCGTTACAAAGTTAATATCAAGCGAGTTGTCCTCAGGTATGAAAAACTGTGCAAATTACTGAAATAGAATCTGTTGTGCCGTTTCTTGTTCCTGTTATATCAGTAACGATATGGGAACTGAAGTCTTTCGCAG
>OHLR01000528.1_pt1 | contig 18130 bp, 10 predicted proteins | sample 1569141 | NCBI WGS metagenome assembly OHLR01 (sample SAMEA3879553, study PRJEB24766) | human gut metagenome | biome: human-associated habitat; feature: feces | place: USA | collected 1985/1987
GGCAAAGAGAAGGCTTCGTGGCATAACATGAACATACTTCAATTTGATGATGGTACTACCTCTGTACATGAGGTAAATGAAATGTTCAAGCACTGTGCTCCTGCAATGAAAAGATACTATGCAATAAATATGATTGTAGCGGATGAACTTAATGCATATATTTCTGGCGAACGAACCGCGGAGGAAACAGCAGCCATTATTGATGACCGTGTGCAGATTTATCTGGATGAGATTCGCTGATTAAATTGATTTTACATGAATTATTGATGGAGGAAAACAGGTATGAAAAAAATAATAAAAAAAGTCCTGAAAATAAAAATTGCTGCAGCAAGTGTGATTGCCTTGCTGATTATTGCGTTGGTTATTGCAGCCCCGGGAACAAGTACCATTATCGAACCTATTATTATTAAATCAAGATGGGCAAGTGGATTAAGATGAATGAGTACCCTTGCCACAACTGACAATATAATAGAAGCTGTCAGGTCTTTTATAAGGGAATTAAGCTTCATACTGCCAGCGGCATGTAACCATATAGCCAAGAATACGCCAACTATCCCTGTAAACAGCATATCCACGCCATTGCCGCCGTACATTCCCGTAAAGAAAAGCCCAACGAATACTGTGCATATATCCTTTAACCACCACGGATACTGATTCTTCTTTAAATGCTTTAACTGCGAAAATGCCTCCTCTAATGATATTATTCCTTTATAAAACTTTCTTGATATGTCATTGACCTGAGCTATCATATTAAGGTTGGTTGCCCCTCTGTCCACTCTCCTGACAACTGTCAGTGCATCTATTGACGGATCATCTAAAGAAATCATAAATCCCGTTGATACAACAAATGCCTGTGTAGTCTTTAAACCTGACGTTTTAAGCATATAATCGATTGTTTCCTCAACCCTGTATATCTCTGCTCCATTTTCTAACATAATCATACCCGCAAGAGCCGCTGTATCAATAAGAAGCTTATAATCCATATATTGTTACTCCTTTACACACACCTTCTACGCATTTTCTAAGCATTTTTATCTTTAAATTCATACTTTTTAAGTTCACAGTTCTTAATTCCAAAGCCTGAAAACTCATCATTGCTCATATTTCTGAAATATGACTCGACAATCCTCGAAATACCATTATGCGCAACTAGAAGATATATTTTATCAGAATTGTCATTTCTTATATCATCTATAAGATTATATATCCTCTGACTCAGATGAAGCATTGTCTCTCCACCGTCAAAATCATCAACAAAGTTCATCTTAGCCGCAGCAAATTCCCTGCCATCTCTTGGTGTAGACTCGTATCTGCCAAAATTCTGCTCCTTTAACCGTATTTCCATTCTGCACGGTATGCCAGCGGTTTCTGATATATGCTTTGCTGTGTCAGCCGCTCTTATAAGTGGAGAATATAATATCTCATCAATATGTATATTTCCCATTTTGATACACTCACCTAATTCTATTGCCTGCTTATGTCCAAGCTCTGTAAGTGCAATGTCTGTCGCACCACATATTTTATTCTCTACATTCCATATAGTCTGTCCGTGTCTTGTAAAATAAAAATAACTGCTCATATATTATTCCTCTGCTATCAAATATTATATACCTATGCATTGTCACGATATATATCTGTATCATTTATATACACCATGTTTTCACATATCTTGTATATATTTCATATTTTTACACACTATATACGCTCTATTCTTCCCAATTCTTTCAAAGTTTCGTCTGTCATATTGTATACAGCATCAATTATATAATTCCTGTAGCTTGCATTGCCATCCACTTCTGCCATTCTGCGGTATGCAAGCTCTCCGCTTATTCCCATTACACTAACAGCTGCACATACACTTTCTAATATATGCTCTTTATCCGCTGCTACATATGCTGATGTAAGAGCTGACAGCTGACAACCGGCACCGGTAACAAGGCTCATCATCTTATGACCATTCCTTATTGCATATACGCGGTTCTCATCAGCAACCATATCAATTCCGCCTGTAACCGCAATCACAGCACCTGTCTTTTGGGACAGCTTATTAATAAAATCTGCCATTTCTTTTATATTATCATCTGTAATTTTATCGGCAATCCCCGCCTCAACACCCATAGCAGACTTATTTTTCTGCATAGTTTCATATACTCCAGCTGCTATATTATGAATTCCCTGCTTTGCGGCTATCGCTTTTATCTCGGATACATTTCCTCTTATAACACCAAACTGTACATTGGACATAAGATTTTGGACAGCTTTAATTCTGTAATCTGATGAACCAGCACCAACAGGGTCAAGTATTACTGGTATTCCAAGTTCATTGGCTGTAGCACCTGCTTTAAGCATTGATGATAATTTATTATCATTAAGCATCCCGATATTAATATCAAGTCCCTGGCATATTGATGTTATCTGGCTCACCTCATTAATATCCTCCGCCATTATAGGTGCACCACCGCATGCAAGCACTATATTGGCACAATCATTAATGCTCACATAGTTCGTTATGCAGTGGATAAGCGGATGTCTGTTATGCACATTTTTTATTATATTTTCAAACATTCACTAAAATCCTCTTTTCTATACAGAAAGCTTGTCTTTTTCCATATATGATTATCACTGTATTGAATATTACAACGTCTTTTATCATTGCTTATAATAGCTTGTATTCTCCTATATATGCCTATCGATTTTGCATATTGAATTGTCTATCCTGCAAGATTGTCCTGAATCTTAACTAACAAGCCTGCCTTTTTTATGCTGAATACTATTATTCCAGATATGACCGCACCCATGGCAGTTGATATAAAAAATGGAATTATATACGCATAAAATGCTATTCCTGCGGCACTTTTTCCCATAAGGAATATTGCAACCGGATATGCACATAAACCACCAAGTATTGATGTTCCTGCTACTTCTCCTATCATTGTTGCAATAATATTATGGGTCTTTTTGTATACAATACCGCATATCAATGCACCGAACATACTTCCCGGAAATGCCATAAGGCTTCCCATTCCAAGCAGATTTCTTATAAGTGAGGCAACAAATGCCGCCATTACGCCGTATCCGGGTCCTAAAAGGACGGCACAGAATATATTAACCATATGTTGTACTGGTGCACATTTACTTCCAAATACCGGAAATGAAATCAGGCTTCCAGCTACTGCGACTGCACATAGGACACCAGCAGTGGAAAGTTTTTTAATGTTGTTCATAGTATTTCTCCTAATCTATTAGTCTATTAACCTCTGATTTATTTTAACATAATTTTGTGGGTTGTGTTATATTATATGAGGGAATTATGTTAGGTTATGGTTTTAATTTTATGAGAACGGGGAATATTATAATATATACAGAAATGAGGATTTGTTATGAAAGCTTATGAAAGATTATTAAAGTATGTTGTTGTCAGAACTCCTAGTGATGAAGAGAGTGGAAAGTCACCTTCTTCTGAGTGTCAGTTTAAGCTGGCTGGGCTTCTTAAAGACGAGATGACTGAGCTTGGACTTAGTGATGTTAAGCTTGATAAACATTGTTATCTTTATGGCAGACTGCCTGCAACTAAGGGGCTTGAGAAGCTTCCTTCAATTGGTTTTATTGCCCATATGGATACTGTGTCTGATTATTGCAATGGTGATATCAATCCTGTTGTGACTCCTGATTATGATGGTGGAGACTTATTGCTTGGTAACAGCGGACTTATATTAAGTCCTGATACTTTTCCACATCTTGCTTCTTTAAAGGGCAGAACTCTTATAACTTCTGATGGAACAACTATTCTTGGTGCAGATGATAAGGCTGGAATTGCTGAAATTCTTACTATGATTGAATATATCACTGCTAATAATATTGAACACCCTGCAATTTGCGTAGCATTTACGCCTGATGAAGAGATTGGTATGGGTACTCAACATTTTGACGTTGAACGCTTCGGAGCTGATTACGCATACACTGTTGATGGCGATACTGAGGGTGAGATACAGTACGAGAATTTCAATGCCGCCAAAGCTGAATATGTTGTGAAAGGTTTTAATGTCCACCCCGGCTCATCTAAGGATACTATGATTAACGCTTCCTTAGTAGCTATGGAAATTAATAATTGCCTGCCGGCTATGGAGATACCAAGGGAAACGGAGAATTACGAAGGCTTCTATCATCTTATAAGTATGTCTGGCGATGTTGCAGAAGCACACCTTAATTATATAATCCGTGACCACGATGCTTCATTATTTGAAGCAAAGAAAGCCACACTGTGCCACATTGAAAAGATTATGAATGAAAAATGGGGTGCTGGAACTGTACAGCTCACTATCACTGACCAGTACCGCAATATGGCTGAGATTATCAAAAAATGTATGTTTCTTATAGAAAATGCTGTGAAAGCCTGCAAGAATACTAATATACCACCCCTTATACTTCCAATAAGAGGTGGCACTGACGGCTGTATGTTAAGTTATATGGGACTTCCCTGCCCTAACCTTGGCACTGGCGGACACGCCTACCACGGTCCTTACGAACACATAACCATCGAAGGTATGGACAAAACTGTTGATATGCTTGTAGAACTCGTGAAAACATTTTCCAAGCCTATAATTAACTAACAGGCATAAGCTTACGCCTTAACTGTTTCAATTCTTGTAAAGAAATATATGTACTTGAATATTATCAAAAATACAATAAATACACGCCCATATATATTAGACATTGCAAGCATTGCCAATATAAGCATTGCTGATGCTGGCAGAAGTATGCACAACTTAGTCTTTAATGTCATTGAACGGCTGGTAAAGAAGCTTTCAAGATGTTTTTTGTAAAGCTTTGTTCCAATAAACCACTTATGAAATCTGTCAGAGCCTTTGGCAAAGCAGAAAGATGCTAATAATAAAAATGGCGTTGTTGGCAATACTGGAAGTACGACACCTATTGCACCGAGTACCATTGACACAATTCCTATCATAAGCCATAAAAGTTTAATTGGGGATTTAATGATATTCTTCATTAATGTTTCGATGTCCTTTCTTATTGTCTTGTTGTGGCTAACCTTAGTTAATCATAGCTAACTTTGATAAGTATATATGAACATATCATTTTTTGTCAATACACCGGATTAATACACCAAATAATGGCAATACCTCCGCGCCACTTAAGGACAGGAGATATTGCCATTATTTTATAAGTCCATTATTTTCATTTAAACATGCTTTATTTTAAAGAACTCTTGGATATCTACAATATTTATAAATTAAAGCTTTTCATTATTATGTCTTTCAAAGAAGCTCTTAGTTTCCTTAACCACAACTCCGCTCAATGCGAATAACGCAATCATATTAGGCAGTGCCATAAGTCCGTTAAATATATCAGCAATTGTCCATACCGCACTTACTGTCATATAAGGTCCGATAAATACTGCTAATATGTATATCCAGCGGTATATTTTAACGTGCTTCATATTACCACCGCTAAGATATTCAAGACATCTTTCGCTGTAATAGTCCCAGCCAAGAATTGTTGTAAATGCAAAGAATACAAGACAGAGCATAAGCACAAAAGAAGACACCTGTGCCGGGAATGGAAGTCCATTCTGGAATGCATATGTAGTAACTGCTACACCCTCAAGGCCTTCAACCTGCCATGCACCTGTTATTACAATTGAAAGCCCTGTAAGAGTACATATTACAATTGTATCAATAAATGTACCTGTCATACTTACAAGTCCCTGTCTTACAGGTTCGTTAGTCTGTGCTGCAGCCGCAGCTATAGGTGCACTACCAAGACCAGCCTCATTAGAGAAAATGCCTCGTGCCACACCCTTCTGCATAGCAACAAGCATACTTCCGACTGCTCCGCCAGTGATTGCCCTAGGAGAAAATGCTGCCTGAACTATAACCTTAAATGCCGCAGGAACTCTAGTAATATTAGCTATTACTAAAACCGCAACAAATAATACATATATAATTGCCATAAATGGCACTACAACCTGACTTACGCTTGCAATTCTCTTAACACCGCCTATAAGCACAAGTGCAACACAGACTGCAAGAATAAGTGAAGCGATTACTACTGACCATGAGTACTCGCCAAGAAATGGAATATTGACACAATGCTCATTATTCGCATCGAAAAAACCATTTATGGCACTTGAAATACCATTTACCTGACTAAATGTACCAATACCAAAAAGTCCAACACATACACCAAAAAATGCAAATAACTTAGCAAGCCATTTCCAGCTCTTGCCCATTCCCTGCTCTATATAATAGAATGGTCCGCCAAGACTGTGTCCGTCTTCTCCTATAACTCTGTATTTAACAGCAAGAAGACCTTCTGAATACTTAGTTGCCATTCCGAAAAATGCTGTTATAACCATCCAGAATAATGCACCTGGACCACCTGCACAGACTGCTGTTGCAACACCAACGATATTACCAGTACCAATAGTTGCACTTAACGCTGTACATAGTGCGGCAAAACTTGTAATTTCACCTTCTGCCTCTTCTTCATTTTTAACCATCCATTTTAATGCTAAAGGGAGCTTTCTGATCTGTAATAAACCAAGACGAACTGTCAATAATATTCCGCCAAAAAGGATAATTACCATAAGCGGCACACCCCATACGAAATTATCAATGTTCGCAAGAATCTGATTAATTGAATTCCACATTGTACTTTCTACCTTTCATATCTAAACTACAGCATAGTACAAGCCTATACTGTCCCAACACCGCAAATGCCGTACATTACTAAATACTTTGCTAATATGCAGACTTTTACTTAATGCATTGGAATTATAGACAATATTGCCTGAATAAATATAAAAGCAGAAATAACATTTTAGAATATATAACTTATCGTATAACAGGTTATATTATACTTTATGCCTTCTCTGTCCTTTTGCCTGAGAGATTCATATACCCGCTTTATAAGAAGTCACAATGTTGTTATTAATAATGTTGTCTTATAATCACATTATTAACTGCTTATAAATAACTATATGTTGCACCTTCGGCCTCTGTGTTTATCCAGAACTCTCCAGAGAGTCGATCCATTTACAGTTGCGCCAGCAGAGGCTGGCACCTGAGAGTGTTACTCCTTCGGCAGGCTTTCGCCGTTTTCCTGCAAACTTCATATCGAAAATTGCCTTATATTAATATAATCTTATTTTCTACATAATTCAACTTATTTTTACATTTTTTAATAATTATAGAATTTCCTATTACATAAAAAGACAGTCACCGTGATTACACTCATCCGCTGGATATACCAGAACATATGATGTATCACTTTATGTGACTGCCATTTTATTATCTGCTTATATTATTTACTTATACTATTAGCCTATACTATTAACTTATATTATCCGCTTATATTATTAAGTATATAATACTAAGCATTTTCTTTTCTTCTATATAGTGTAAGACATATAACACCTGCACTAAGCATAAGAACTGCAAGAAGAATTATTGTTCTTGTAACTGAGAGTGTATCAGCTGTAGCCGCACTGTCTTCTGCTGTTGCAGCACTGTCTTCTGCCACATCATTATTATCTGCTGCACTGCCATTGCCTGATACATTGCTCTTATCATTGTCTGTTACATTGCTCTTATCCTCTGTATTAGAATTAGCAACATCCTCATAGACTACAATATATGTTGAGAATCTATCAGTTGCAAATGTAAGTTCTCCTGTTGCTTCATCAAATGTGGCACTAAGAATATCTGATACCCCATTATGAATTCTTATTACACTATACTTCCTTGTCTTTGAAGAATCTTTATTAATAAGGTCTGAATTTAACTTAACCTTAATATTAATTGCACTGTTAAGTTCATATACATCAGACTTCTGCGAACCTATAATCTTCTGTAACTGAATATCAAGTATGCATCCAGCAGCCTGATTGTCCTTAATGTTACTATTAATAAGTTTCTTCTCATCTTCTGTAAGATTAGAACTCTTATCCTTTACAGTAAGTGCAATATCAACCTTTACACCATCTTCTGCCTGTTTAGCTTCATCTTCTGTAAGGATAGCTTTAATAATGTCTTCTGTTGAATCTACAAGTCCTGTTTCCGGTACTCTTTCATCTACCAATACTGAAACTTTAATATCTGTCTTAACATCAGAGTTATCTGAACCCGGCTTGTTGTTATCACCCGGCTTATTATCGTTGTCGCCTGGCTTATTATCGTTGTCGCCCGGCTGTGTATTCTCAAGCTTAGGAATAACTGTAATGTCTGCCTTGTCACCACATACTGTACAATGATGTGACTTGCTTCCTTCTTCTGTAGTAGTAGCTTCCTTATCGATAGTCCATTCTGTACTATAATTATGTCCTGCCGCTGGAATTACTTCTGTCTTAGTATCTCCACATACTATACAAGTATATAACTTTGAACCTTCTTCTGTACAAGTTGCTTCTTTCTGTACTTCACCATCATTCCATACATGTTCTGTATGTTCTTGCTTAGCTTCATTGTAAGAAGTCTTCTCCCACTGTAATGTTGTAAGTGTAAGCTTTCCTGCACCTGTATATGGTTTAACTTTAGTATCAAGTTCTGAAGCTGCATATAATGTGTAGCCAGTATAAGGAAGGTCTTTCTTGAATTCATCTTTATCCTGAACTAATGCTACTTCACCTTCTTTATCAGTATTAAGAGCTACCTTTAATTCCTGCTTTGCTCCATCCATCATATATATTGTATTAAATGCGTTAATATAACCTGCTGGACTGCTTCCGTTACCACTTATAAGTGCATTAGTTATACCTGACATATAGCAGTTCTCAAGTAACATATGAGCTCCACAGTTAGATGATGCACCATTACTTACAATTTTCTTAGCTAATTCCGGATTTGTCTTTTCTATATCAAGACGCATTTCTCTTAAATCCTGTGCATCCATAATACAATTGTATACATGTGCTGTACCATAACGAAGTCTTGGCATTCTATCCATCGAATTCTTATAGTAGTTATTAGCAAGTGTAAGTTTAATATTCTTAGCTGATGAATCATCATCAGACTGTCCTAATAAATGAGTCTTTTTCTGACCATAAGCATAATTGTATATCTGCTGATCTGTCATACCCTCTTCAAGCAAATGCTTATAATATGGGTAGTTATCTGGATTAGCCTTCATAGCATTCATCATTTCATCAAAGAATACATTATCTTCACTTGCTGGAAGGAATTCACACCATGATATTGTTATATTACTGTCATTAACTGGTGTCTTAACATCAATAACTCCATCATATGACTTATAGAAAGTACAGTGGTCAACCCATATATCAGAGCTTCCCTTTTCTATTGTCATATAATCCCAGTCATTACGATCATAAGCACCTTCTGTATAATCGTCCCACTCCCATATCTCATCAAATTCAATATTTCTTATGATGATATTATTAGAGCCTGTTATATCTATACATGTATGTGTAATCTTAGCTCCATTCTTAGAGTAGATTGTAAGATTACTCATATCTGCAAGCTTAAGCATTGATACACCTGTCTTTAAAAGTGTTGGGTGTGTAAGTGGCTCAAGCTTATGTGCTGTTATAAATGAGCTGTAGCTGTCAAAGTTATTAACTTCCTTATCACCAAGCGCAATATCTGCTGTAAGCTCGATCACTGATGCCTTACCACTCTTCTTTACACTCTGTATTGCATTAAGGAATTCTTCTGCTGTGCCGGCTGTGTAATAGTTATCTGATGTTTCCTTTAATAATCCACCACCTGTTACATTAGCACTCTGTGCATAACCTTCCTGTGCATACTGTGCAAGTCCTGTATCATCACCTTCTGTCTGTGAATAAGTATCTGATACATATTCTTTTTCTACATATCTGTCTATGCTGTCTGTCTTAACAGTACCTGTATACCTTATTGTACCTACTATTGTATATGGATCCCAGCCAAGATATGATGTTGAAGTCATTTCATTGGCTTTCGTAGCAGATATCTGTCTTCTGTTACTGTTAATTGCAAATGCAGGACCATAGCTTCCATATTCGAAAAATCTTGCATTAGCAGCCAAATTACCACTCATATCTGTATATGGATTAGAAGCATTCGGCTTTAATATCTTACCCATATAGCAGTTAATCCAAGTAATATAAGCATCTGCTCCCCAAGGTCTTGCAAGATAATACTTACTTCCTGAGCATCCCTCTTCTGAGAGAACCTGACAGTTAAAGAATGTAAGACCATATGTTGCAGAGGCTGATGCCTTAGGAGCTGATACATAGCCTGAATTCTTATTAGCATTGTAACGGAATACAAGCTTGCAATCATTAAATAATGCTCTAGGCTCATTACCATATATGAAATCCACATTACCAGCTATATAGCACTTGTAATAATACTGGGTGCCACCATTAGCACAAAGTGTATCCTGATAACCAAGTATTCTTAAGTTGATATATGATGTTTCATTGGCATCATTCCTTAAAGCATCTGCTGATTCATTTGACTTAGTACCATCACCAAGATAATTATAAGTATTCTCGATTGTAAGGTTCTCTGCCGAAAAGCCTGTTGCTGTCTTATCTATTCTTACAGCACATCTTAAAGACATATCTCCACCAGCTAATTCCTTAACATCATAATATATTCTTGTCTTCTCGCTATCCTCACCTATAAGTGTTATATAAGGAGATTTAACAACAAGATGTTCTTCATAATCACCTTCTTTAACAAGAATAATTACACGTCTCGTGTTATCAGAAGCAACTGAATCTACTGCCGCCTGAACTGTCTTATAAGTTGGTATTCCATTAACCTCCTCACCATCAGTTCCTGTGTATGCACTATCTACAACCTTGTTGTAATTAGTAAGATATACATAATTAAATGTTTCTCTAGTCTTGTTACCTTTCTTATCTGTGAATATTAATTCAACATCATTTCTTCCTTCTTCAATAGCAATGTCTTTAAATGCAAAGCTTTCTTTTTCTTTAACATCTGTCTTTGCTGCTTCACTGCCATTAACATAAAGCGTTGCTGTTACATTTTCTTCAACTACACCTTCAATTGTAATCTTTCCATTGTATACAGTGTCATATGACTTCTTAGTTATTGTATACTTAACAGCATCATCTTCATATACATATTTACCTGTATGTCCTGCTGTTGGAACAGTCCATAAAGTATCTGATGGGTTACTGTAGTTATCTACTTTTCCATTAACGTGTGAATAAGCTATTATATAATAGTAATATGGCATCTCTGCTGTTACATCTTTATCTTTATAAGCACATTCTGTAACTGTTGCTATCTTTGAAGCATTCTCTGCTGTCTCATCGTATGAATAACGATATACCTCATATTGGTCAGCCTTATCTACTGCATCCCATACAAGATCAACTGTATCTGCACTTGAAGCTATGCTTGCCTTTGGTGAATCCAGTGCTGCTATTACTGTTATTGCATCTGATTCAACATAATCATTAATCTCACCATTAATACCTAACTTACCAGCCACTCTGAACTTATAATCTCCGGCATCCTTAATTGAATACTTATATGTTGGCTCAGTAATGTCTGATGCAACCTTTTCCCAGCTCTTTCCGTTATCTCTTGATACTTCAAGCACATATAAACCATCGCCTTCGGCTGGTACTTCATCTGTCCAGCTTACTGTGATGTAATCTCTTGTATAAGCTGCTTTAGCTGTAACTTCCTTAACAACTGGTGCTGTACCTACTGCATTGTAGCATTTATTCTGGTCGTAAAGAACTGTTCCGTCCTGTGCTATATACTTCATATTCTGGATAGTTGCCTTAACACCTGCTAATACAAATCCATATGATACTGCTGTATTTTTCTTATCTGCATTAAATAAGAGATTATCACTTGCACTATAAGAATATGTAGCTGTCTTAGTCTCTCCACCCTTAGGTGTTGCTGTGATAACAAGAGCATCGTCTGTCTTTTCAACTGTAAATGTCACAACAGTTCCTGCTGGAATAGTTGTATCCACTTTACTTGAAGCACCTGCAAGATCTGATGGCTTCTTTGAGTAAACCATCTTAAGTGCATTAGAATTACGTATTCCTACGGTGTCTATATAATTCTTGTTAAATGCACCAAAGAATATACCATTAGTATTGCTTGAACCACACTCTGTAATTGTTATATCTGCTGTAAGCTTGTTGGCATCTGTAGTCTCATCAAATCCAAAAAAGCTTACTGTATTATTGATATTAGTTGACTTATCAGTGTTTGTAGTTGTATTTAATGTACCACCTGTCTGTGTAAGAACAAGTTTCTGTCCTGTAGGCTGTACAACAAGATTAGAAGCTGTACCATAATCATATGTCTTAGGCATAGCTGGCTGTTCATTATATTCAACATCCTTAGCTGCATATACTATAGATATTGAAACTATGTAAGCTGAACCTGTTGATACAATTTCAACTGTTCCTTCGCTCTCATCTTCATAATTATATACTGTTGTCACATCATCTTTTGATGCCGGCTCACCCGCTATTGTGTAAAGTGCATATGTACTTGCTGGTGCATATGATTTTACTGATATAGTACACTTTCCACTTACAGGTATTGTTATCTTAGCTCCTGTAGTAAACTGTGCTGAATTAGGGCTTGGTCCATTAGGAACTAACTTACCTTTTGTAGCATCAATAGCTAAACCATTGTAGTAGCCTGTTGTTCCCATAATATTATCATCATAATAATCACCATCATCACTCTTAACAAAAGACCAGCTTGTAACCTGCTCAAATATAAGCTTATGTGATGCTTCAGCACCCTTTACTGTAACTGTGTTACCTGACTTTACCTTGTATGGAAGTGCAAGGAAATCACCACCAAGTGTAAGTGTATATGAACCCTCTCTTAACTTAATAGCATCCTTATCTGTAAATACATATTCATATCCATCATCATTATTCATATATATGTATTCTACATTCTTACCTGTTAAATCAGGTTCTTCCGGAAGACTTACTGTAACGGCATATGTTGGCTTAAGTCCTACAGTTATATCTAATTCTGCATCTTCTGAATATTTAATTCCATCTGATACAGAAGTTACTTCATAGTCATTAGCACCCTTTACGGCTACACTATATGAAACACCTTTTTCAAACTTAGCTGTATATTTCCAAGTATCTGTATCAATAGTTACTTCTGGAACATAGTCTGTTTCCTCAGTTGTTGTAAATACAAGTTCAAGGCCTTCTGTATAATAACCCTCAGTAATGCCATTAATCTTACCTGTTACTGTGCAGGTATCAAGGCTAATGACAGTTAAATCTGCTGTAATCCTGGCAGCAGTCTCTGTACTTACACTATGTTTATAAATACCACTCTTAATCTGGTATGCCGGATTGCTCAGTGATATCTCATATTCCATAACTTCATCTTCTGCTGGTACTTCAATTGAATATGTACCGCTCTTGCCATTCTCTGCAACTGTTATATCTGATGTATATGTAAGTCCAGTTGTATTATTAGTCGCTACAACCTGCATATCAGATGGAATATCTGATTTAGATGTAATAGTTCCATTTATTACTTTCTTATTAAGTTCTACACATTCGATTGAAAGATTTCTAATGTATGTATTAGTTTTAACATCTAATGTAAGCTCTCCTTCATCTCCTGTAAGATAACATTCAAATTCTACATCAACATAACCGCTGTCAGAATTTGCAACACAGGAAATACATTCCATCTTTCTTAAGACCTTGTCACTTCCTGTTATATTAAGTGTATTTCCTAATATGCTGTCCTTATCTGTACCTACGTTCTTATTGACAGTAAGTTTAATAACAGCCTTATCTCCCGCCGCTGGTATAACTATCTTAGTACCAGTATTAACCTGGATTCTATTAGTTCCATCTGTTTTGGGTTGAAACTTACCTGATGTTGCATCAACATATAATACATCTTTATCACCATTAGTATAAGTTCCTGTATCACTTTGAATTGATGAAGTAGAACCCTTGCTTGATAAAACTGTTTCTGAATATCCCCATTCGGCTTTAATATCCCCCCCATCTGCGAATGAAGCAGATGTTGTCGCATAACTTGTTGATGAGTCAACCTTTATTGACTGAAAATAATTCTGAACATTTGTTGTAAGTGTTACCGATGAAGCACCTTTATCAACTGTTCCTTCAATTATGTAATATGCCCAGCCATTTCCTGACTGTTCTGTTATTTTAATATTGCTCATTCCTGTAAATGCCATATTATCAGCAGTTACTGCTACATATGCCCTTAATGTTATTGTACAGGTCCTAGCATTATTAACTATTGGAAATGTTAATTCAGTGTTTGAATTAACCAGATAGTCGCTAGACCTTTTAGTTATTTTACCTGAATTAGCATTAATTAATAATTCATCATTATTAGAATTAACCAGCTTACCTGATTTGCCGTTCAATTCCGTAACTGAATTATCATTATCGCCATCTGCGTACATTGTAGAACTTACTGTCCACTCTGCACTGGCTTTTTCTGCCGCTTTGGCTGTAATGCTAAACAAACCCTCCGGCAATGAAAGTCCAGATATGATTAAAGCTAACGCCATAAACATAGCCGAACTTCTGCGAAACCATTCTCTTCTACGTCTTGATTTCATAGTCCATACTCTCCCTTTCTTAACAATACAATGTTTTGTAACTTTTACACAAAACTAATTGCCTATTTTTTATAAGATTACAACTTTTGACGAAAATGTACTACTGATTTTTATAGTTCTCGGGTACCAATTACTGAAATTTTTAGGTTTTGATGTATTTTTTGTGATACATTGCATAAAATCCGTGTAAACATTTACCAATAATCGTCTATATCACAAAATAATATATATTTATTACTGCTAATTATTTACACGGATGTTATACGCATATATTTAATTATTATCATTCTCTTAGTGTCATATCTATTATCTCCCTGCCTGTCTGGCAATTATATTAACTAATTCATCAGCATCTATCGGTTTTGCTATATGTGTATTCATACCAGCTTTAATGCTCCGTTCTATATCATCATAGAATGCGTTGGCACTCATCGCTATAATTATTACAGTACCCGCATCTTCTCTTCCTGACTTTCTTATCTTCTCTGCGGTTTCCAAGCCGTCCATAACCGGCATCATTATATCAAGGAGTATAACATCATACTCATTAGCATCTGAATTCATATATGTATCCAGTGCTTCCCTGCCATCGCTTACTCCAACCGTCCTTGCACCCGCATTATCAAGAATAAAGCTTACAATCTCCATATTCATCTCGTTGTCTTCTGCAACCAGCACTTTAAGCCCTTCAATTGACATCTGTGCATCATATTTACTATTCTTAGCTTCAGTCACGTTACGGTTAATTTTGAATGGTAATATTATTGTAAACTCTGTTCCAACATTCTGTCTGCTAATAAATTCAATTTCTCCACCCATTATCTCAATAAACCTCTTGGTTATTGCAAGTCCAAGCCCGGTTCCTTTATAAGCTGTTCTTGCATTGCTGCTCTCCTGTGCAAATGGCTCAAAAGCTATCTGCTGGAATTCTTCGCTCATTCCTATTCCGGTGTCTTTACATATGAAAGTAACCTTAACTATATCGTCATCAGCTGCATTTTCACTATAAGAAAATCTTACAGAGCCATTCTGCACATTATATTTAATCGCATTGGATAATATATTCTGTAATATCTGCCTTAAATGAAGCGAACTACCTATCAGATTGTCATATTCTATACTACCTCTGTCAACTGAATAATCGATACACTGTTCATCTGCCTGTGTCTCAATAACACTGCTGACCTCATTAATAATCTTCGTAAGCTCAAATGGTTCTTCTTTAATGGCAATCTCCCCCGACTCAAGCTTATTCATATCAAGAACATCATTTACAAGATCTAATAAAAAGCCTGAGGCTGACATAATCTTATCAAGACATTCTTCTTCCTTTTCCCTGTTGCCAAGATTGAACCTGCATATATCGACCATTCCTCTTATTCCATTAATAGGTGTTCTTATATCGTGGCTCATTCGCCTTAGAAAATCTGTCTTTGCAATATTGGCACGTTTCTCCTGCTCTGCCGCCTGTAGAAGCTGTCTTTTATATTCCATTTCCTGTAGCTGCATTTTGCTTTCGTCCTTGGCAATAACAAGCTGTCTTACAAACATGACAACACCTATTACCGCAATATAAACAAATAATGCAGCAGCAACCGCCCTGTTTCTTAAAGAATATACCTGCTTATCCGCAAAGAACGCATATATTGTATAATTCTCTATCTGCTTTCTCTTGCCATAGTAATAATCATTTTTGTATGGTACAGCTATAATACCATTATCATTTTCTTCCCAAGCTCCATCATATCTTTGCCTCAGTGCCTTCATATCAAGCCCCTGAAGCTCCTCGTCATTGGAATTAAGCACCTTGTCCTCATCTGATATATATACAATCCCATCCATATCAAACTCAAAACCTGATATGAGCCTGTCAATGCTTATATCTCCACTATTATCATAGCTTTCCTTCTTCACATATGTAATAACTGCACCTTTTGTATCTTTTCTTGCCGCTACAGCAATATCGGAAAACTCCTCATTCTGGCTTTCGGTATATGTTATGCTCCCTGACCTGGCATTAACTCTTGTTATATATACCTTCTGTGGGTGTTCAATGACATCTTTTACATTACTGTCGTCTATAACTGAATCAATATCCGTATATTCCATTCCCCTGCAAGATTCACATTCACCCTCTCCGTCAAGAACAACTATTCCGTCAAGTCTCTGGTTATACATATATTCATCTAAAAATGTATCAATATCATCTTCATACTGCATACACCTTACTAATTCCTGTGTCTTATCAGAAAGCCTGTACAAGCTTTTCACTTTATCATTCTGTATAAAGTATTCATATGTATTAACTCTTGTCTGCACAAAATCCAGCACCCTGTCTGCTGTCTTATTAACCGTTTCATTGCTTATTTCGGTAAATATAACAGCTACTATTGTCAACAGTATAAATCCTGTAATTATTGAAATCAAAAATGCTTTAACATCTGATATGCCCCATATTCTACTCTTATCTTCCATTAGTTCCCCCATACTGCCATACTAACGTCAACCCCATATTTCTCTGCTATGCTCTGTATTGTGCCATCAGCCCTCATTTCGTTAAGCACCCCGGTAAGCTTCTTATCAATTCCACTGTCATTATCAAATGAAAATGCAATTCCCAGCTCTGACACGCTTAATTCTTCCCGAAGCACACCAAAATGTTCCTCATTGGACTGTACAAATACTTTCATAGCATTTTCGTGACCTGCTATGGCATCAACATAACCTTTTCTCATACTAGCATATAATTCTTCCATCGTTGACATACTGTACAGCACACCAACCTGCGGCGTATTCGTATTGGATAGTATGTACTCCGGCTTGGAAGTTACCTGCACCGCCACTCTTTTGCCGTTAAGATCATCAAGGTTTTCTATCCCGCTGTCTTTATTGACAACTACTATCTGACGGCTGTACATATATGGACCAGCCCAGTTGTACTTATCCTCCCTGCCGGTCATTGTAAAACAGCCCCACAGGCAGTCTACCGCTCCCTCTTTAAGATATATGTCTTTGTTATCCCATACAATCTGCTTGAATACTGGCGTATAACCCATACGCCTGCAAGCCTCTCTTGCTATCTCAACATCAATTCCTGTAAAGTTGCCATCACTGTCAAGATAACTGTAAGGCACATAATTATCACTGCCTATTATAAGAGGCTTTAAATCATTACTTGAACTCTTAGAGCCGTTATTATGTATATTACTGCACGCCATAAGCCCTGCTGATACTATGACAGACAATATACATATAACTAATTTTAAATAACTAATTATATTATTACTTTTCATTTTTCCCCCACTCTTTAATAAATACACTCTTAAGTATTTCTGCCTGATGTCTGTATATATCCTTTTATATATTTATCAATGTTTTTAATCATATACTCTACTAATCTTACATAACTTTTATGTATTTAATTATATAGCCTGATGAACTATAAGTCTATGTTTATATATTTTAAAATTTTTAATTTATTTATATAAAATAAATTGTTCCGTAGCTTATACTA
>OHLR01000533.1_pt1 | contig 17947 bp, 16 predicted proteins | sample 1569141 | NCBI WGS metagenome assembly OHLR01 (sample SAMEA3879553, study PRJEB24766) | human gut metagenome | biome: human-associated habitat; feature: feces | place: USA | collected 1985/1987
GCACAAATGCGTCTCATATGGTACCAAAAAGACCTACTTTGCTAAAAATTTGATTATTTTAAATGATATTTTAAAGATACAAATAAAAAGAAATGCCTTAGCAGATTAATTCATATTCACATAAACATGAAGAATACTGTTAGGGCATTTCTTTTTTATCTAGATATTAACACAAGAGTATCAAAATACAATAAAACAAAGTTGATTGATATATTCTTAAAAATAGCCACTTTTCCTTAAAACATCTATAATTCTCTTTTCCTCTATTAAGTAGATACCTTATATGAGTCTTATACAACTAATAACAAGAAATAATTGAAGAATATCCAACTCTTTAAAAAAGAGGATTTTTATTGAACATGCTAGATTTTAGATTAGAGTTATAAAATATTATTATCTTTATCATTTTTAATAATCTTGTAAGCTTCCAAAATTCCTTGCTTTACTGCAGATTTAATAATAAATACTAGTAACGGAATTATAAAAAAAATAATGATTAAAGCAATAAATAGTATCATTTGTAAATCCATAGAAAACTCCATTTCTAATAACTATAGTAAGTGTTTCAAATTTATCAGATTTATTCTAGTATAACATACTATTAATGAATGTAAAGAAAAATATTCCTAAGAACAACCTTTAATGGTCATAGTACCGTTAGTTCTTTTTCCTGCTTTTTGATGTCGTTCTCTTTTCAAAATAATATTCCCCTTTCCGTCATGACTACTCTGCAGATATAACGGAAAGCTGCGTCTACTCAAGTAGTAAGCCATTAAAAATCTGTTGATTGATACAAGTTCGAGGGAATGGGGAGCGAAATCCCCATCAAGATTGCCAGGTATCCTGATTTCCAAAAGGAAATTAGAGTTACTCAAGGGCGCATCTTGCCCTTGTTTAATAAAAGATTCGTTATGCTTTGCAGTAAATCAATGTTTTAAGTTTTCTCCAATTTTGGGAATAACCTGTGCCTAAGTGTCTAAAGTATGATATCATGTGAGTAACAAATTAGAAGTTGCAAGGAGGAAATTATGAAATTTATGCAAACAGAGAAAAAACAGCTATTGATCTATGTGATTATAGCATACGGAATCACATATGTAATGGGACTTCTGATGTGGTATAGCTATGGAAAAGGTCTTGATCTCAGCGCTTTTCCAAATGCGCAGATGCTGTATCCAGCAGCAGGTGTGATGATGGCTTATTTAATTACCAAAAAAGGAGATAAAAATCTTCCAACGGCTTTTTACATATTCTTTGTAGCTCTCACGGCGGTGCTGGTTGTCTGCACGGCGGCTTCTGTTCTGGCTCCCCAAAATAGAGATCTGATGAGCATGCCATATTCTCAGTGGGCACCGATCATGGAGTACGTTATAATAGGTGGCAGCGTTATTTTCTGGATTCTTCTTCTGCAATCCGGTAAAGAAAAGCGCAGATCCTATGGACTGAACAGCGAACATTGGAATATATCTATTCGTATGATCCTGTTGTTTATTGGATTATATCTTCTCAGATTTGTGATTGCCTGTGCTCTGAGCGGCCAGCTTTCTGAATTTGGCAAAATAATGGCAAATCCTACTACCTGGATCATATTTTTTACTGTTTTGGTAAACTTTTTCCTGTCAGTAGTGGCATTCTTTGGAGAAGAATACGGATCAGCCTCTTCTTCAGAAAAAATTTGGACTAAAAGGCGGCGTAATCCTTTTGGGCTGTGTGTGGGCTGTATGGCATCTGCCAATAGACTTCTTCTATTACACTACGCCGGATATGGGGCTGGCGGCTCTGGCAAGCCAGTTTGTTACCTGTATTTCACTGGGGATTTTTATGGCATATACTTATATGAAAACCCAGAATATCTGGGTCCCGATAATTATTCATTTTCTGAATAATAATATGGTGGTAGTTTTTTCAGGAACGTACTCTGCGGATGTACTTCAGAATCAGCAAATCCACTGGGGAGATATTCCTGTTGCACTGGTAATGAATCTGCTGATCTTTGGATGGGTGATCTTTCTGAAGCCATTTAAGGAGAAAAAAGCATAATATTGAATTCATTCAAATTATTTAGAACAATTTGCAGGAGTACCTGCATTTTTAGGAATAGTTATTTTAATTTCATGTATTGCAGATTGGATGATATTTGCAAAAATTGAAGTGGCATAACTTATAATAGGTTATTCATAATTGTAATCAAAAATCACTGTCCATTCTGTGGCAAATCATTAAGGGTTGTACCTATAAATAGTGAAGAATATTGTCCACACTGTGGTTGTAAAATAGAACAGGAGCATAAGAAAATTCAAGTTTGATGATGAGGTGCTTTTCATGAAAAAGAGTATATCAAGGATTATCGGTGTGATAATGTTAATTATAGCTATTGTATTTATAATGTTTGCATTGAACCATCCAGAAAAGAGTTTCCCTTGGAACAATACAATTACTTGGTTACTGTATGGTGTATATTTTCTTGTGACAGTAGTGCTGCTTATTGCTCCGAAGATGAAAAAGTGAGGAACTTCAAGTTTGTAGAATTTTAAAATTTAATATAAAATATGAGATAGAGCGTATGGAAACTCCTAAAATAGTAAATTATCTAAAAGCAGATCCTACTGTGTGGAACCTTGGAGTACTACTTGCATTGCAAACCGGACTTAGAGTTGGAGAGCTTGCTGCATTAAAACGCGATGATTGGTGTGGTGACATTTTAAAAATTCGTAGACATGAAGTCAGATTCAAAAATGCTGATGGCAAGAACTGTATTGGTAAAGACTTGATACTGTTTTAAAAAAATTAAATATGCCACATCGATCAATCCATAAACTTAGAAAAACATATTGCACAATGCTTATCGATGCGGGATGTGAAGATTCTATAATCATGAATCAACTTGGACATGCTTCAATTGAAACAAGCAGAAAATACTACTATTTTTGTAATCGAACAAAACAACACCAAATGGATCAAGTCAGAAAAGCAATTAACATTTAATTATTACTGATGTAAAAGGTAATCAACCATATGTTTGAAACATCTGAAGAAGGAGGAAATCTTGCACAAATGCGTCTCATATGGTACCAAAAAGACCTGCAAATCTAGATTGGTGCCGTGGAGCGATATAATTGAGAAAGAGCAGTCACTGTAGTGGTGGCTGCTTTTGCTGTATTGAAGACTGCATGAAAATGTGCTACGATAAAATTGATAAATTAGGATTTAGAGGATGTGAATGAGCAGCATGAAGAAAACAAAAGAAGGAATTAATTTGAAAAAACTCCTTAGGCTGAAGAATACAGGCAGTATCTTTGTGATTGCGGGGCTTTTGATGATTTTGGTAATAGCGTCGTACACATATATTCTGCAAAGTTCTTACACTAAGACCGCCCTTGAAACAGAAATCACACGTGACACAGCGAGTGCAGATGCAGTACACAAACTTGTGGATGGAAGAATCGGCAAAGAAGATTTTGATCAAATCAAAGATCAATCTGATGAAAAGAAGCAATTATATAAGGATATTTCTTCATATTTCAATGAAATCAGAACACTGAATTCTACTCGATATATTTACACCGCTAAAAAAAATGAAGAAGGAAAACTCGTTTATGTGGTAGACGGTTTGGATCCGGATGCGGATGATGTAAGACACCCTGGAGATTATATTGAGGAAGAAATGGTTCCGTATATTGATAGGGCTATTTCTGGGGAGAATGTGTACTCTCAGGATATCATTGATACAACATGGGGTCCGATTTTTACGGCTTGCTATCCTGTAAGCGCAAATCATGATGGGACAGGAGAAATCATTGGCGCATTTTGCATTGAAATGGATATGCAATCAGCTTATGGAATGGTTGAAAAGACGAATCATATTTCCATCATCTGCGGTTTAGTCGCAGGAGCTGTATTGCTTTTAATTTGTCTATATACCTATTATGTTTACCAGAAAAGCAAGGCAGAAGAGCAAAAACAAAAACAATTATTAATGACCGCCGCTGAGGAAGCAGATGCTGCCAACAAAGCAAAATCTGCGTTTTTGCTTAGTATTAGCCATGACATCAGAACGCCGATGAATGCCATTATTGGATTTACAAACATTGCGCTTCACCAGAACACGGTTTCAGATATTCATGATAGCTTGGAGAAAGTTCAAAAAAGTTCGAATCATCTTCTCTCTTTGTTGAATGACGTTCTGGATTTTACTCGCATTGAAAGTGGAAAAGTTACTATTTCGCCCGAGCCAGTGGACATTACTCAATTGACAGATAACGTCCAGGCGATTATGAATGGACTTCTTTATAATCGAGATCTTAAGTTTGAAGTACATCGAGAAAGCCCAAAGAACCAATATGTCCTTGCGAATGTTGCGCGCATCCGAGAAATTTTGGTGAATCTTCTTGGCAATGCTGTGAAATTCACAAAGGACGGCGGAAAGATTACTTTGGATATCAGCAGTTACCCAGGAGCGGATGAGAAACATATCATAACTCGTTATGTTGTTCGAGATAACGGTATTGGCATGAGCGAAGAGTTCCAGAAAAAATTATTCGATCCGTTTTCACAAGAAGATGATGCTAATGCCAGAACCCAATATAAGGGAACCGGTCTTGGTATGGCCATCACAAAAAAATATGTGGATATGATGGGCGGTTCGATTGCTGTTGAGAGCAAAAAAGGTGTAGGTTCTACATTCACAGTGGAGATCCCACTGGAGTTGACAGAACAGGTTATTCAATCAGAACAAAAACAACATCTGCATAGAGATTTGACGGGTATTCATGTTCTTATGGCTGAGGATAATGATCTAAATGCTGAACTTGCTACGATAATGCTGGAAGATGCTGGTATGACCGTAACACGCGCATCAGACGGAAAAGAAGTTGTGAATTTGTTTAAAAATCATCCACGAGGCACATACGATCTTATTTTGATGGATATTATGATGCCAAACATGGATGGACACCAAGCAGCAAAAGCCATTCGAGCCTTGGGTATAGAGCGGTCCGATGCAGTTACGATTCCAATTATAGCTTTGTCTGCAAATGCTTTTATAGATGATATTCAGGAATCCCTGGATTCAGGCATGAATGACCATATTTCCAAGCCGATTAACATGGAGGAATTAATCGATACTATCACTAAATACATTAAACACGATTAGGAAAACAAAGAAGTTAATTCTGATGAAAAGTTTGCACTGGTCTTGCACTGACTTTTCTCTTTTGATGTGATATTATTATAATCGCCAGAAAAGCGATGAGGGTCTACGGAGTTTTCCGTAGGCTCTTTTTTCTTGACCGGATGCCATTGTTACCGCCTGCCTGTCCCATGACAGAAACAGCCGTGTGGCAGCAGAGTGCATGATCAAAGGTAAGTAATCATCCGTATTATCAAAGTAAGCCGCCCACTTGGGCGGCTCAATTTATTTCTTGTATTTCGTTCGAACTTCATCGGGCAAATCTTTTGACCACGGCAGGAGTTTATCCATCTCTTCAGTCTCTGGAAACACTCCCATTTTACGAATCTCGTCTAATATATAGGTAAGATAATTATACGGTTTCAGTCCGTTTAATACTGGGTTATAAGTGGATTTATATCTTTTTCGATTCTCTCACCCCTCCCGTAAAACCAGTAATCGTTATGGTTACTGGTTTTTGTGATTTACGCGAACAACGAGCCAAAGCCCGTTCTTGCACGAGACCTTGGCGACTGCCGCGCAAAAGATGTCGAAGAAATGAATAGTCACTTTTTAATGTTTAACAGAAATATTATCTCAATCAATGCGAATCCTTTTCTTCACCGCAAAAACCAACAACAAAATGGGTAACCAGAACATTAACCACTAAAAGTGATAGCATTATTCCTGCGATAATAAGAATCGGCCAACGGAATGTGAAATATGACAATTTATTTTCCATATAAATCTTTACCCCAACCAAAGCTGCCATTCCTACAGTAAATAACAATCCCACCACACACATAAAATAATAACTGCCTTCTCCAAAGAGCATTAATTTCATTTGCTTATCGGTCATTCCAATACTTTTCATTACATCAAACTCTTTTCGTCGAGCGTACATCCCAGTGAATACAACGTTACAATAATTGGTCAATCCAGCAATGAATAATATGATACTTACAGCACCTAAGAGAATTCGATTTCCTCGCATATATGTTTCTTTTTGCTGCATCAGGTCTGATTTACAGATAACAAAAACTCCTGCTTCGCCGGTTCCTTCATCCATTGATACTTCTGTCATTTCGGATCGTTTTTTATTTTCCTCGGAGACCAGCTCGCTGATCTGTGTTTTCACATAAGGTTCTTTTTCCGGATCAGCAGTTAATTCCATTGTTAATATCTTTTTCTCAGTTGGTATCTTTTGAAAGCCTTTCTCACTGATAAAATAATATAAGCTGCCTTCTCCATGCCAGGATTGATGTATTTCCGGGAAATCATCACTTTGCCTGTCTAAATAACCACATAGAGTAAATGTTTCGGATTCCTTTTGAGGAAATTCCTCTTCCTGTTGTTTCTCTTTACTATCAGAATTACTTTGTTCTTTTCTACGAATCGCATCTTCTCTTGAGAGCAAAGTTTTAAAGTATACCGGTTCGCCAATTGCTTCATCTGCAAGTTTTTGCTGTTCCGGGGTCAGCATATGATCATGTATGATCAGCACACCATTTCCTTCTTCCAAAGATTTCAAATCAATATTGAGTTGATTATCCTGAACGTATTTCTTAAGCGACAAGATTTGATTGTCATTTAAAATCTGCACCGTATCCCAACTGAATCCTTCCACCATATTGTCATCTGTAAGATTCGAAAGCCCTTCGTCATAAGGACGGATGCCCTTTCTGGACATAACTGTAGTTACATAAGCTCCTTCGATCAAATTAGATTTTTCCCAATCGATACCATCTATCTTGTGTAATTTTTTCTCCAACTCTTGAGAGATTGGTGAAAATTCATCATAATCGTTATCATACAACAGTTCCACACCATCTCCCTGCGTCAGCAAAGGATCCACATCGATTTCTCTGGTTTTATATTCTTCCCCACACCCCTGGCTTTTCCCAAATTCGCTAAACTCTCCTGCCAGCAAAAAATCAGGACGTTTCTCAAGAAGATGCTTATAATCACATCCATTTGTAAGTACATTCATTAGAATAAAGGATAGGACACCTAAAAATATAGAAAGACTTGTAATGATAAATCGTGCTTTCTGTCGTGTTATATTTCCCCATGCAATATAGAACATTTCTTCTGTTTCAGAACGTCTGTGCACTATTTTCCCAGAGTGTTTTGTTTTTCTGGCAACTGTATTTTCGTTATAAGCAGCACTCTCAATACAAGACAGCTTCGTTATTTTTCTAATAACGCCTTCCGATGCTATCCACAAAATTCCATTTACAAATACAACAGAAAGCAAAAGAATCCATGGTCTGAAAAAGGAAAGTATTGTATTCCCTCCCATTTCCTGATAAAAATGGAAACCTAATAGTTCCGGTATTAATAAGACTAAAATCAGTGCAGAGATCAAACTTCCCAAGACAGAACCTTTTAACATGAGTGACCTCATTTGTTTCCGGTATATTTTTGTAATCTGTCTTTCTGTGGCTCCGATTGTGTGGATCAGTCCGAGATTTTGAACATCTTCGCTCATGGATATCCAAAGGACATTGCGTACAAGGAAATATATTCCACACAAAATTCCTATTGTTCCTAATATCACCATCTCATATCCACCTGCGAATTTAGAAACAGCAGTATATTGTGCTGTATCAGAAACGTATATCTTCTGATCTGCACTCTTCATCGGCAATGTCTGATATAATTTTTCCTCTGTTTTACTCCTGTTTAAATGATCACTCTGACTGAAAAGTAAAGTATAAGGACCCTTTTCCAGTTTCAACTCTTTAATTTTGTCATGTGAAATATATCCGATTGCTAATTCATTTCCAGAGTCTGTATACCAGCCACACAATTCGAATTTTTCTTTTGAATGTTCGAACACACCTTTGTATACATCTAAGTTTATTTCCATTCCCTGTTCCGGTTCAGAGATACCAAGTTTTTTCAATGCCCGCTCAGATAATAGAATTTCATCCTTTTTCTGTGGGTAGCTTCCAATCACATTGGTATATGCCGGTCTCAAAAAATTATTCCAGCTTTCTGAGTCAGCCCAGACTATATCACATATCGTTTTTGCATTGTTCTCCGAAACTTCTGTAGCTTCACCTACAAAAATACTTTTTCCAACTTGTTTTATATAATCCAGTTGTTTTAATTTTGCATATTGTTCTTCTGTTCCATCTTCTATTCTCCCCGAAGAAGCTGTTCCATTTTCTCTGATTAATCTTATTTCTTCTGCCTGTATTTTCCCAAAGGAGATTCCGAATACCATGGTAATAGCAACAATGCCGATTACGATCGAGCAAAATAGAATCGTATTTCTCACCTTTTTTGTGCCTGCAAAATTTTTAGCCAGGAATCGGATTATGTCTTTATTGTTATTTGGAATGTTCTTGTGAATCATAGTAATCCCTCCTAACAATCGTTACAATCTCTTGTATAGATTTTCCCATCAGACATGCGTATTACTCTGTCTGCCATCTGTGCGACTTCTTCTTGATGCGTCACGATCAATGTCGTCTGATGAAATCTTGCAGCACAGGATTTTAGTAATCCTACGACTTCCATACTTGTAACAGAATCCAGATTTCCGGTCGGTTCATCCGCCAGGACAATTGCCGGTTTTGTCAATAATGCCCGTGCTATAGAAACTCTCTGTTGCTGTCCACCGGATAGTGTTGATGGAAAACGTTCTAATTTATCTTTTAATCCAAGAATTTCTACAATCTCATTAAAGAAATCTATATCAATTTCCTTACCGTCAAGTCGCATCGGAAGAACTATGTTTTCGCGTATACTAAGCGAAGGAATTAAATTGTATTGTTGGAATACAAATCCGATATTTCTTCTTCTGAATATTGTTCTTTCTTCCTTGTTAAGATCTTTTAAACTTGTATTTCTGATCCAGACACCTCCAAAATCCGGAATGTCAAGACCTCCTAACATGTTCATAAGTGTTGTCTTTCCACATCCGGACGTACCAACAACCGCTATAAATTCGCCCTCTTCCACCGTTAATGACACACCATCTAAGGCACGCACTTCATATGTATCGGATGTATAATATTTTTTTAGATTCATGGCTTTGATTATATCCATCTTTTCTGTAAACTCCTTTCGTAAATGCTACCTTTAACTTAGCCATAATCTATTGTACATGGTACCTCTTACAAACTTCTTACAAGCTGCATATGAACTGTCTATACCGGAAGATTCACTTCTATAAGCAGCCCTGGCTTCATTTGTTTTGCTTTCATCATCCCTTTTTGTAATAAGACAATCTCTCTGGAAAGGTATAAACCAATTCCGCATCCTTCCTGCCCTCTTGCCTGCTCACCACGATAAAATCTTTGAAAAATTTTATTTTCTTCTCCATCTCTTATCCCGATTCCATAATCTCTTACTTGAATTTTATAAAACATTTCTGTCTGTTTCATTGTGATATTGATCCTGCTGTTATTTTTACTATATTTGACTGCATTATCAAACACATTATAAAACGCCTCACACATCCAGTTTTTATCATGTTCGCAGATGATTTTCTCTGGCAATTCTACTTGAAAATAGATATCTTTCTCTTCTGCCTTTTTCTGTATTTGCCCCAACGCATTTAGAATCGTTTCAACAAGATTTTCTTTTTGAGTGTGAACTTGTATGATTCCCTGCTCTAATCGGGCAGTTTTTATAAAGCTCTCCACCAAAAAACATAATTGTTCTTCACTTGTTCGCAAGTCTTTTATGTATTCTGTATTCAATGTTTCTTGAGTTTCATTTAATGACTCTTGCAGCAATTCTGTATAATTTTTTATATTCGCCAGCGGTGTCCTTAGTTGATGCGCAATCTCAGAAATTAATTTCTGTATCTCATATTTACTTTTTTCAGCCTCTTTCCTTCTTCCTTCCAATATTTCCTGTAAACGGATTAATTGATTGGTCGTTTTAGAATAGATTGTTTCTTTCCCTATATCAGAACCATCTAATTCATTGCCATTTATTAAGGATTCCGTCAATTTATATATTTTATTCATTTCATTTGTTCTCAAATGATTTTCAACTAAATATACAGTGCTTCCTCCGAGTATGAAACCTATTAAAAGTACTGTAAAAATTGCTACAGCCATGCTACTCTCCCATTCTATATCCCATTCCAAATACATTACTGATAACATTCGATGAATCATTCAATTTCTTTTTCAATCTGCTGATCATAACGCTAATTGTGTTGAGATCAATGAATTCACTATCGATTCCCCATATATTTTCCATTATCATCTCTTTTGTAAGAACCTGGTTCTGGTTCATAATAAAATATTCTAAAAGCTGATACTCTTTGAGTGTCAAAGATATTTCCGTCTCTCCAACAAAAACCTGTTTTCTATCGGAATATAACATAACCTGTCCGCACATAAAAATATTTTCATTTGATTTTCTCTTTAGCACAACTTCAATACGCTTTAACAATACTTTTATTGAAAATGGTTTAACCACATAATCATCTGCTCCTGTATCAAACGCTTTTAACATATCTTTTTCGTCATCTTTTGCAGTCAAAAAAATAGCTGGAATTCTTCCGTTTTTTTGAAGTTCCTGATATAGATTTATTCCATCTCCATCCGGTAATCCAATATCTACGATCAACAAATCTACCGAACTATCTATATTTTTAATTGCTTCTTTTCTCGAACCAGCAAGAATCGTTATATAACCTTTATTTTTCAAAGATGTATCCAATGCTTTTCTCAACAAATTGTCATCTTCTATAATTCCTATTCTCATACACGCCTCCAACTATGATACCTACGGATTGTTTCGTGCAATGCACTCCCACAATCCTGGTATCATCATATAATATAAAAATACACATATCTTCCTTCCAATACAAGCTTTTTACACAATAATATGAAAGGTGATATTCAGAAATCATTCAAAGCATCACCTTCCTCTGTTGAAATCCGTAATACTAATTGTCATAAATAGAAAAGGGCATTATAATAAAAACAATTTGAAATCAAAGAAATAAGTTGGAATTTCTAAACACAAGGAGAAAAAAATGAGTACAAAAGTTGAAAAAGCATTAGAACTACATGGCAAAGGGTATAACTGTGCACAGGCTGTAGCCTGTTCTTTCTGTGAGGAATTTGGTGTAGACCAGGAAACAATGTTTAAAATCTCTGAGGGATTCGGATTTGGCATGGGCATGATGGACATGTGCGGAGCTGTAACCGGAATGATGATGGTTATTGGAATGGACAACAGCATTGGAAATCTTGAAAATGGAAAAGCTACAAAAGCAGATACCTATAAGAAAACAAAAGAATTTGCAGAAAAATTCCGCCAAAAGAACGGAACCTATTATTGTCGTGACCTAAAGGGAGTCTCTGGAAAGGGGAAAGTTGTCCCATGTTCTCAGTGTATTGCAGATGCTGTTGAACTGACAGAAATGTATTTAGAGAGTGTAAAATAAAGTCGCTAAATAATTGGGAGCTATGCTCCCATTATTTATTTCTCCCTGATCTCTTGAGATTGCCTCATCCACTGATCTTCTCTTCCAGTTGTAACAATCGATTGTTCAGTACTGTATAATAAGCGCTTTCTCTGTTTTCAACCAAGATCATCGTAATATTCGCTGCAACTGCAAGATCTACCAGGAAGCTGTCTTCTGTTCCTGCTGTTTCCTGACTGAGAATCAGTTTATTCCCTTCATTCTGTTCTTTCAGTATTCTTTCGAACAGTTTCGTAAGAACTGTACTCTCGTCTATCTTAATTTCTTTTATCTTTTCTATCTCAATTTCTTCTTTTCTGATCAGCTGCGGCATACTTGGATGTACCGCACGTACGCCTCCAAGATACCTGTAAAGCGGAATCTTTTCTGCAGCCGCTGCTGCTCGCGCCACTGCAAGTGATATTGCAAAGGATGTCTGTTCATTTCCGTTTTCTTTCAGAATTGTATCAATCTTTCTTTGTTCAAATACATTTTCACCGATTATTTCCGGTGCGATCTGACTGTTAAGCAGTTCAATTTTTTCTTCGATGTGCACCTGCTGTTTTTCTGTCTGCTCTTTTTTACTATAATTTTTCCCTGCCATAGACGCTTTTCCTATGATTTCTCCTCCTGCCAGCACTTCCACTTCAATAGCCGGATTCCCGGCGAAATCAAGGATCTCTCTTGCATAAACGTCACGGATTTCTATTGCAAGATCCAGCTTATTTCTAACTTCTAGTTCCACACTCCAAAACCTCCTTTTCGTTGCTTTTCTTTCTATTTTTGTATGCTGTTTTTCGTACTTTGCTTAATTTCAGTATTTCCTTTTTGGAATAACTTCATGCGTTGACTTTTCACTTTTCAACGCTTACAATCATATGTGCAAACATTTGTGACAGATTTTTAGATTGGATGTTGCACACAAAAGCTATCATTTTTCTTTTGGGGAGGAATTTATTTATGTTAGACAAGGGGAAGCATTTTCTTTTACTGACAGTCAGCACACTGATCATGGCGATTGGTACCTACTTTTTCAAGTTCACGAATAACTTTACCTTCGGCGGCATCACCGGTCTTGCTGTTCTTATTGCAAAGACAGGACTTATGACAGCCGGTGATTTCAACTTTGTTGCCAGTATGACACTTCTAGTGATCGGAATGATTGTTCTTGGTAAGAAATTCGCAGCTAAGACAGCTTACTGCAGTATTCTGCTCTCGGTAACGCTTTCTTTTTTGGAGCGCGTCTGCCCGATGAAAGCTCCTTTGACAGACCAGCCGATGCTGGAGCTTTGTTTTGCGATTGCACTTCCGGCTCTTGGCTCTGCCATTTTGTTCAACATTGGAAGTTCCAGTGGCGGTACAGATATTATTGCTATGATTTTAAAAAAATATTCCAGCTTCAATATCGGACCGGCTCTTATGCTTTCTGATCTGTTGATCACTATTGCCGGATTCTTTATCTTCGATATCAAAACTGGATTATATTCTTTGCTCGGACTTACGATTCGTTCTTTCATGGTAGACACCTTTATCGAGAACTTCAATTTGTCCAAATATTTTAATGTTGTATGTGACGACCCGGAACCGATCTGTGATTTCATCGTTCATGAGCTGAACCGCAGTGCCAGCGTCTTTCACGCAACGGGTGCTTATTCCGGTCAGGACAAAGCGATCGTCCTGACTGCGCTCAACCGTACCCAGGCTGTCCGCCTGCGTAATTTCATCAAGATTACTGATCCAAAGGCATTTATTCTGATCTCTAATACAAGTGAGATTATCGGAAAAGGATTCCACAGTATCTGATCACCTCTGTTTGATCAGATGTTGTGAGTGGGGCATTCTAATGAAATAAGTGATCTCCAATCCGTGTTCCGTAACCGCCTACACTGAAATACAGACAATCTCCAATCGGATTGCTTCCTGCAAGTGCATCTTCTGCCGCCTGCATCGCAACCTCTGTATAGCCCTGGTTTGCTCTTACGCGGTCAAGCCATCCAGACATTGCCGGTGAGAACTGACCGGACTGGTAGATTACTTCTTCCATCGTATCCGGATAAGAGGAACTCTTGATACGGTTCATTACAACCGCTCCAACCGCAACCTGTCCTTCATACGGCTGGTTTCCCGCTTCACAGAAGATCAGGGATGCCAGCAGTTCTTTTTCTGCTGCCTGCTGTGCAGCCGCTGCTTCTGCCTGTGCCGCTGCTGCCGCTTCTGCTTCTGCCTTCTCTCTGGCGATCCGTTCTGCTTCTTCCGCCGCACGTCTCTCTTCTTCCAGCTTTGCTTCATAAGCAATCTTCGCTTCAACTGCCGCGATCTTCACATTCTCGATCATCCCTGACTGTACATCGATCACTTCCTTTGATACACACCAGTCAGTACCTACATCCCCGGCAGACTGCGTGTCATCTAAAGTTTCTTCCTGATCCGATGGCTCCGTTGACACTTCTGATTCTACAGCACTCTGCTCCTGTGCTTCCGTGGAACTTGCAAATCCCGTCAGCATGACCGCACTCATCATTGCTGTATACATCGCCAGAAACATCCTTTTATTTTTATTAAATTTCATATACCCTCCTAACAATTTTGTTGCATAATTTTTACCATTTAATTGCTATTCTTTATTAATACTATGCATTATTTTCATTTTTATTACATTTATTACAAAAATGTTACGAGCGATATATTATCATAAAAATGTGTGCATGTCAACTTTTTTATTTCACGCAGAAAATCCGATCCTTTTTTCTACTAAAATACAGCTCCTGTAAAAGTCTCAACTTCCTACAAGAACTGTATCTCTCAACATCATTTTATCTCATTTTTTACAATGTCACGATTTCTCCATCTTCATCCCAGAGATCATGCCAGTCTTTTGCTCCATGCCACAAGAACACCTGTCCTTTTACAAGGCGGTTTCCTTTTTCGAGTGTTGCGATCTTCGCCATCTCTTCTTCTGTCAGCGGATCTTCTGTCATTGCTTTTAAGTTGCTTACATAATTGTGAAGTGAGAACGGGATTGCAATCTCGCCTCTCTGTCTTGCCCATTTCAGTGCAATGATCGCCGGGTGACAGTTATGAGCCTTCGCAATCTCCTGCATAACCGGAGTCTGCAGATCTGCTACATCTTCCGGACACATATCTCTCTCCGGTCTCATCGGAGAACCAATTGGCATGTAACCTACCGGCTGGATATCGTGTGCTACGAGGTAATCGTAAAGTTCCTGTTGCTGGAAGCAAGGATGGATCTCGAGTTCACAGGCAACCGGTTTGATCTTCATCAATGGAAGTACTGCTTCGAGTTTCGGAATCGTCATATTGGAGATTCCGATGAATCTTGTCAGTCCGTCTTCAACGAGTTTTTCACACTGTCTGTATGTATTCATGAATTCTTCCACACTGAATGGTTTAGAATCCGGATTTCTTGACTCTACATCGCATTTTGGTGCATGGTAATTTGGGAATGGCCAGTGAATATAATACATATCCACATAATCACACTGGAGATCTGCGATACTTTTCTTGCAAGCTTCTTCGACATGTTCGTGCATATCGTTCCATACTTTTGTCATAATAAAGAGATCTTTACGTTCTACGATTCCCTCATCAAATGCATTTTTAAATACTTTACCGATCTCCGGTTCATTTCCGTAGCATGCGGCACAATCGAACATGCGGTATCCACTTTTGATTGCTCCGTCTACTGCTTCAGCAATCTGATCTGCTGTAAATCTGTCGGAACCAAAGGTTCCCATTCCGATACATGGTGCTTCATCACCTGTGTAGAATTTTACTTTTGGCACATCTGCCGGATTAATAAATTCACCCATGATAATTCTCCTTTTATCTAATCTAACCGATCTTCTCAATCTCCACCTGTGGATAGATCTTTTCCATATCTTCTTTTACGAAGAATCCTGTTTCTTCTCTGAGTGCTGCTGCCGCTGAGATCGCACTTGCTTTCTTCAATGTCTCTTCAACCGAAAGTCCTTCGCTAAGTCCAAGAGCGAACCCGGCGATCATGGAATCTCCGCATCCTACTGTGTTTACCGCATCGATCTTCGGCACACGTGCGCGAAAGATTCCGTCGTCACATACGACAAAGGAACCATCTCCACCGAGTGACACTGCTACGATCTCGACTCCATCTGCATGAATCTGTTTTGCCGCATCTACCATGTCCTGAAAGTTGTCGCAGCTTTTTCCTGTCAACATACGGATCTCATCAATGTTTGGCTTGATCATCGTCGGCTTTGCCTCGATTCCCATCTCAAGCAGTTTTCCACTTGTATCAAGGATGACTTTCTTTCCTGCCTCTTTGCAGATTCTTACAAGACGCTGATAAGCTGTTCCGTCAAGTCCTTTTGGAACACTTCCTGACATAGCAACAACATCTGCTTTCTTCACCAGTTCTGTGAAATGTTTTTCGAATCCCTTAAATTCTTCCTCAGATACCGTGAATCCCGGCTCAAGAAATTCTGTCTGCACGTGATTGACTTCATCCCATATGTTGATACAGGATCGGCTCTCTTCTTCCAGATGATAGAATTCACTCTTGATTCCAAATGGTTTCAGCGCGTCTTCGATATAATTTCCTGCATGACCTCCGACAAATCCTGTTGCGACCACTTCCGCTCCTGCGATAGATGCCGGCTTGGATACATTTAATCCTTTTCCACCTGGCGTATACGCACATTCTTTCACACGGTTGACTTCACCGACCTGATAGCCTTCCACAACATATCTTTTGTCGATTGCTGCATTTAATGTTACTGTAAGTATCATATTCGGTACAGAGCTTTGACAGATCAAAGCTCTTGTCCCCCTCTCTGATTAATCTTCGTTTACAAGCATTACTTTTCCCTGTACAAGTCCCGGTGTCTTAAACATCTGGAATGCTTCCTGTGCCTGACTCATCGGAACCATTTTGTAAATAAATCCTTTGTCGAATTTCAGCTGTCCTGTTGCAAAGTAATGTGCTGTCAGCTCCCACTCTTTGCCCGGGAACGGTGCGCTGTAGGACATCCAGGATCCTGTCAGTTTGAACTCTTTACGATTCATGTTCTCCCACATTGCCGGTGTGAACTCAAGATTCACATGTGGTGTTCCGATAAAGCATACATGGGATTTGTTTCCTGCAAGCTCAAAGGCCATATGCATGGTCGGAACCTGTCCGGCTGTCTCGAATACAAATCCATATCCTTTGCCGCCTGTGATCGCCATTGCCTCTTCCATGAAATTCCCTTTCGTTGTGTTGACAACTTCGTCAGCTCCAAGACGTTTCGCAAGTTCAAGTCTCTCATCACTGATGTCGAAAACTACAACTTTCTTGGATCCGAAGATCTTGCACCACTGCATTGTGAACATTCCGATCGTTCCGCCGCCGAGTACTGCAACATACTGTCCGCCCTGATAATCATTTTGGAACACTCCGTGGATCGCTACAGTTGCAGGCTCAAACATGGCCGCCTGTTCATACGGAATGCCTGGATCATATACAACTGCATTTTGCTCTGGGATAACTACATAATCGGCATTGGATCCCTGCTCTCTGGAACCAATAAAGCTGTAATGTTTGCACAGAGAAAAGTTTCCGTTCTGACAGTCATCACATTTCATACATGGTTTCAACGGTGCACCGGATACGTGATCTCCAACCTTAACCTTTGTTACACCTTCACCTACTTCTACAACATCTCCTGAGAACTCATGTCCAAGTACGATTGGATAGAAATGAACTCCGTTATGAAGTACTCGTGGAATATCAGATCCGCAGATACCGGAACATTTTACTTTGACCTTAACTTCGCCCGGTCCCGGTGTCGGTTCTTCGTAATCAAGATACTGTACGTCTTCGTTGGCGCATACAACTGCTGCTTTCATTTTCAAGATCCTCCTTTTTTGATCTTTTGTTAATTTATTTCTTATTCATGGTTTTTCGCCATAGTTTCCTTTAATTGTTTATAAAGTTCTATATATGTTTCGTAATTTCTATCGTAAACTTTTCTGTTTTCATTATTCGGTTCGTGGGAACGCTTCTCTTCAATAGTAAGCTTCACTGCCTCGTCAAAGTCTTTGTACATTCCGATTCCGACTCCGGCAAGGATCACTGCACCGAGTGTTGTTGCTGTATCGGATGATGGAACTACGATCGGTTTTCCTGTGATGTCAGACTTGATCTGTGTCCACAACAAGGAGTTTGCTGATCCGCCCATCGCACGCAGGACTTCTACTTTCGCTCCGGCTTCTTCCGCAACATCAAGGTTATGCTTCAATGCATAGGCTGTTCCTTCCATTGCCGCACGGATGAAGTGTCCTTTTGTCTTACTGAAATCTAA
>OHLR01000544.1_pt1 | contig 17718 bp, 10 predicted proteins | sample 1569141 | NCBI WGS metagenome assembly OHLR01 (sample SAMEA3879553, study PRJEB24766) | human gut metagenome | biome: human-associated habitat; feature: feces | place: USA | collected 1985/1987
CTGACTGATTCGTCCATAACGCCTCCTGCCGCAAGCAGTGCTTTAGCTCTCTCAAACGAATCCATATGAACTAAAATATCACATTTGGCATTCTTATCATTATTAAGAAATCTAAGAAGTCCTGTATGTAACTTCCATCTTTCAAAATATGAAATATTGTTCTTTCTAAGAACCTTCTCTATCTTCTTACATTCTTCCATTGATACATCAGAACGAATTACTCTTTCCATTGTTGAAACTTCACTCATCACATAACACCTCTTTTATTATAGTTTCAATTCACTTTTTCAGCCTAAATTTTATCACATAAGAATCAAAAAATCTATAAAAAAATAAAACTGCCACTTTATGTTAATCATAAAGTGGCAGTTTTTGTTACTATATATTAGGTTTTAGAAACATATCTTTTTAAGATGTGTTATAAGAAATAATCTACAATAATTACTTGCTTACAACTTTTCTTTTCTTACTATATACTATAGCACCTCCTGCTACAGCCATACTTGCTAAAAGAAGCACAACCATTACTGCAATATTATTAGAATCTCCTGTTAACGCACCTTCTGCACCATCTCTAAGGATAAATGCTGATTCTAATGATAAACCTAAAACTCTGTTCGCTTCATCATATCCTAATGCATCAATTACTAATGCATATCCTTCTGATGTAAGCTGTGGTGCTTTATCAAGACTATCTGCTCCAATACCAACACCAAGAGCTTTTCTAGTATCTGCTGTTAACATTCCCAAACCATTCATATTTATTGTGCCATTAGCGTTTCTTGTTACCTTAACATCATTTGTATTAAGAGTTACAAAATTAGCATCTGTTAATAATGTACTTGCTTCTTTAGCATCACCTGATGCTGATAACCAATAGTAATCTGTAGCATCGTATAATTTAGCTGTATCCTGAGTTCCTCTAGCCTTTAAATTATCAGCAACCTTAACATAAGCATTTCTGTATGAAATTATACCATTTGTTCTATAATTAGTATTCTTAGCATCATTAGTATATAATGCTACATTGCTGTTTTCATTGTTGAATGATGTACAACCAACAACTACATTATCTGGACAAGAGTTACTATCAATACCTTTTGCCTTATTATCAAATGCTACACTGTTAATAATAACGTGGCTTCCTGGAAGGCTTGAACCACCCATCTTAAATCCATTACCATTACCTGCATCGATTAAACCATTTTCGCTCTCAATATAACCATTGCCATATGCTACACAATTCATAATTACTACAGATGGAATATTTCCTGTTTCAACCTTAGCGAAGAAATCCCAACCATCATCTGCATTATGATGTGCAATACAACCAACGAATACATTTCCCTTACCGATTGTTAACTTAGCTGCAAATCCATCAGCATCTTCATAACCAGCATCTGCATTATTATGAGATGTACAATTCTTAATTGTATTATATGCTGGCCAATCAGCCTTATCCTGAGCTGATGAATATCTACTAATCTGAATACCTGTGTTACCATTCTTATATGTATTAACAGTATCAAGTACATTGTGACTACCACATACGTGAATACCATCTTTACCATTCGCTGAATTAGTAACATCTACATTTTGAATATACCAATAATTACCACAAAGTGTAATACCTTCTCCTGTAGTTCCTTCAAAATCAAGAACAACTCTTGAATCTGATGACTCTGACATAAGATATATAGGCTTCTCATCTGTACCATCAATACCAAATGGTATTAATAAATTATTAGCTACCTTATAATCTCCATCAAGAAGAAGAATCTTCTGACCTGGTCTTGCATATGCTACCGCATTGTAAATATCAATTGGATTATCTTTAGTTCCTTTACCTGAGTTAATCTGAGCCTTTGCTGAATATGTTTCATTAGCTTTTGCTTCATCAACTGCTTTAGTAGCATCTGCACTTACATATATAAGATCTCCTGTAAAGTAAGCATATGTTACTGTCTTTGAAACTTCAATTGGATCATATGATGTTGGAAGCTCATATTCACTGAACTTAAAGTTTTCATCTGGTGTAAATGTTGCAACGAACTTATTATCACCTGCTACAAGCTTTGTATCAATTGTAAATGATTCATTAGCTGTAACATCTGTTTCCCCTATAACATCATCACCCTTTGTTACTACAACGTGTCCATCAGCATTAGACATTCCCTTAAATGTATAATCTTCTGAACTAGCTGTTGAAGAAGATGTAACACTCACCTGAATATCCTTATATTCAACAGGTCTTTCTTCTGCTGGAGCATCGTCTGCTGGATCAATTGTTGTAAGTGAAATATCACTATATGTAACATCAAATGTTCTTGAAGCGAACATACCTACATAAACATTATCAGAATCAATCTGGCTTAATGCTTCTGTATCGTAATACTTCTTTGTTGTTGTGTTACCTTCAGCATCTGTATAGCTTACAAAGTAACCTGTATTATTCTTCTGAATTGTTAACTTAACTTCTGTTATTGGATTTTCTACTGTTGTTCCTTCAAATGTTGCATCTGTATTAGAATAGTTTCCAATAAGGTTAAATGTTCCTGCTGCAGAACCTAACTTAGAAGTTTCAAGTGTTGACATTGTTGTCTTAAATTCATTATTAACTGTATCTGAGTCATTATCTAATAACTTGCTAAGATTATTCTTATTAACACCAATCTTTTCCTGTGAACCAATACCAAGTTTCATAGATATCTTTTCGCCAGAAGTCTTACTTACTGTAGCTTCACCTGTCTCTTCATCAACATTACTATAGTATTCTACCTTTGTAACTGATGCCATATATGAGTTATTCCAGAATACTGATGAATCTCCATTATTGCCTACTGCATCCGCAGCCATAAGGCCGAAACCTTCCTGTCCATTAGTATACTTCCAGTTATTAACCTTAGCTGTTGCTGTAAGTGTAAAGTTCTTATTAGTTGGTATTGTAGCATAGTAGAATGCAACACCATCTGTAGAAGCTGGTACTAACTTACCCTTACTATCAAGCGACCATACATTTACTATACCTTCATCTGTATTAACGCCACCTGAGTAGCCATTCTTTGATTTATCTTTATCTGAAAGATTGTCATTGCTTACTGAAACACCCTGTCCAAATGCAGAGAACTTCCATGTAAACTGTTCATGCTCTGCAACCTTTAACTGTGCTTCGTTAGACATTTTTGTCTGTCCATCTACACTTCTAACAGCAGTTACTCTGAATATATAAACATCGCCTACTGTTAATGATGGTGTCTTTGCTGAAAGGTTAGTTGTTTCTTCTAAGAATGTAAATTCAGCTGCACCTTCTTTTTTGTACTCAACCTTATAAGCTGTAGCTTCTGGAACTGCATCCCATGTCACTTCAATCTTACTCTGTTCAGCTGTTCTTAACTGTAATACAGCTGCCTTAAGAGGAAGCATATATCCCTCTGACTTATACTTGCTTGATGCATATGTCTTCGCAACACCTGTTCTCTTAGCAACTGCTTCAAAATAATATGTTCCACTTGCCTCTGGCTCGAATTCAACTGTATTAGAAGTTGTGTTCCAAGCTGTTACTGTCTTTGTATCCTTAAGTTCACCAGCTTCATTGTACATATTAACATCTATTGAACCAGCACCATATGTACCAATTTCACCTGCAACTGTTACCTTAACTTTACCATTTTCATTATCATTTACTGCTTCTGTAACTGATGTTCCTTCATACGAATCCCAATTGTTACTAAATGGTGAGAACGAACCTTCAAATGTAGAAGCATCAATTAATGTATCAGAACCAGATACTACCTTTAAGTTATTAACAACTGCTGTAGTTCCTATTATAGCAAAACCTACATTAACAGCACCCTTAAGGTCTGCTGATGGTTCTTCACTAACGCTCTTTAAATCGACCTTACCATCTGCTGATTTTACTGCTGTAGTATAACTGCCATTTTCTCTTGTTACTGTTACAGAATATGTTGTATCAAGTGTATAAGCATTAACAGTACTATTATACTTACCGCCAGAGTAGCTATTATCAGCTTTATTTCTATAGTATACCATATCATAAACACCGCTATTAGCTCCTCTAAATCCAACCGCATAAAGCTTAGCTGCAGCTTTTTCAATGTCTGTAAATGCACCAACATACACACCACTTCCTGATGATGCCGGATTAGCCTTTACTGTTACATCTGCTGTAAGTGTAAAATCTTTATCTGCTGCAATCTGGTCATTTAATATAACATATGATGTATTAGCAAAACCTTTTGATGAAACGCCACCAGTTGTTGCTGGCTGGAATGCTGTAATTTCACTCTTATCTCTAATTACTGTTACAGGAAGTGTTGACTCCTGATTAACAAGCTTCATACCTGTAATAGCCTTAGATGTATCAATGTCCTCTAATACTCTTACTGTAACTACTTCACCACTCTTTACACCTGCTTCTCTTACAGCATCTACCTTTACATTATACTTAACACCTGCTGTAAGTCCTTCTGCTGTATAAGATATATCTGTCTTAGCTTCTTTAAATGCTGCTATCTCTTCTGTTGAAATAGTCTTTGTTGGTGTGCTTGGACACGCCTCTGTATTCTTATAAACATATACATTATAAGATGTTGCTGTCTCGATATCTGCCCATGTTGCAGTTAACTTATTAACATCACCTGTTACACTAACCTTAACATCAGCTTCATATGATACACCTGCTGTTGTTGCTGTACCTTCTGAATCATTAGCAGCTACACCTTTACCAACAACTCTGTAATAATATGTACCAGACTTGCTTAATGTATCTTCATATGTAAATGATGTTTCCTTACCTGTATATGTGCTTACTTCTTCTGCCTTAGTCCAATCTGGAGTAGCATCTGAACCATATGCAACCTTAGCTCTCTGTAATAAATAATATACATCTGGCCCTTTTTCATTAACAGCTAAATCCTTTACATCAACTGTTACCTTTGTTGCATCTTCTGCACTATTTGTCGCAGTTACAACTGACTTTGTTGCATCTGGTGCTGCAATATATTTAAAAGCACCTGTTACTTTAATTGCATCTTCACCAGTTATTTTTAATCTTTTAGCTTTATTAGCATATAAATATATTACATCACCGGCTTTAACATCTGTAATTTCTTCATTTGCTAACACTTTATTTGTTACAGCTTTATTACTTGCAATTACAGTCACTGTTCCATCTTTACTGACTTTTACGCAATTTGCATAATCACCTGTACTTTCTATATAATAATCTATACTTATCTTTGTACAGTCTTTTTTTACAGATATTTTGACATATCCATAATCTTCAGTAGGAACATCTCCATTTGCCTGTGATTTAACACCCTTAAGCTTTAAAGTATTTCCTGCTATTGAAAATTCTTCCCCTTTTCCTTTAACAGCTGTCACTTCATAAACTATACCATCTCCATCTTTTATTTCTGCTGACGATGATGATTTATCTTTACTAAGATCAGCTTCTTTAAATGTGTAGCCTAATGTCACATCATCATCTGCCTTAGCTGTTGTAGCAAATATACCACCCAACAGCCATGTTGGGACTAATGTCAACACCATAAGAACTGCCATAAATGCTGCCATAAGTCTTTTTCTGTTCTTCTTCATAACATACCTCCTTATAATATTACGGCTTAGCCGTTGTATTCGTCAGGCTCACCTTAACGAACGTTTCTCTAAGTATCTCATTTTCGTGTATAAAAATCAACTTTATTTTGGACATTTTTTATATTTTCAGCGAAATATATAATTACATTTTAGATATTTTGTACAAAATTAATGAAGATTGTATGAAAAACCTCTTAAATTTTAATTGTATACCGGTACAACCGTAATCCTGATATTAACAATTTAATTACCACACATTAGTTTCAATATGATGCTTTTCTTTTTTCTTTGCAATAATTTCAGTAATGTCCTCGTAATTCTCATCAGTTTTTATAACAATCCAATCATCAAAATACTGATATATTGCCTTATATTTACTGTATAAATTCATAATCAATAATTTATCATCTTCAATAATATCTTCTACAACTGTTTTCCAATCATAACCTTCATTTATAATAAAATCATTAAACTCTGGATGTGTAACTCTATATTCTTCCATTATATACCTAAGCACTTTATCCCCTACTGTTAAAATATATTTAAATTCATCATTATTTTCATCAAGGTTATTATTTATCAATCCTAATGGAATTTTAATCTGAAATGGTCCTCTCGTAATATAATACCATTCGTTATCTAAATCATAAAAATATGTATAATCCGTCATTATTTCATTAAATATATCCTGCTCAGTTTCTCCAATCCAAAACTCTTTTCCTATAGGTGAGTGTGTCAAATATGCAGGAAACCCTCCATTTTCGCTACCTTTTTTACCTATTAATCTTGTCTGTCCCAATCCGAAAAGATAATCAACATCTGCTGGGTTATCATACCAGGCTAACAAACGAATTCCTACTGAACTATAATATCCACCATTACCGCTCCAGCCATATTCCACATTTCCATTCTTAAGTCTTCTTGCTATTATACTTATATCTGCCATCTTGCATTTCTCCTTTTAGTATCGCATATACGATATATATTACATAATAAAACGTATGTCAATATATCAACATACGTTTTTCCTATATTATTCTAATTATCACTTTCCTGCAAAGCTTCCAGATATCCAAGTAATCTTTCCTTTTGCTTGTTCTTAAGATTTCTAAATCCCCTAAGTAACAATTCTTCATCTTTGTTCAATACAATTGTGTAGTCCATACTTTCCTTACGATTTTTATCACCTTTAATCCAGCTCTCTGAAAGCAGCTCGTATGGTGTAATATTTAGCACCTCGCATATTTTTAAGATTTTATCTGCTGACGGATTGGTCTTTTTTCTTCTCCAATCACTTATTGTGCTTTGTGAAATCCCCGTGCACTGTGAGAATTCTTTCTGTGTCATACCTTTCTGTTCCATATACTTATATATTTTTTCACTAATTAACAAATCTTCTCTCCTGTCTGTGTTATAATACTCTACTTCTGCTTATTTAATATCTTTCGATATTCCTCCCTATCTTTTTCCTCTATATCCAGCGTATCCATTGCCTCTTCTGCTGTCTGATTCAACTTTCTCATTAATGTTCTTATGCTGTCAAGACGCGCCTGTTTCTCCCCTCGTGCCATTCCACGTTCCATTCCTCGTCTTTCTCCGCGTTCCTCGCTTTCTTCTACCAGCAAATCACTTATATTACACATATCATTCACACACCCTTCTAATTCTGTTGTCATCTCAAGTCCGTATTCTTCTAACCGGTTCATCTTATCCTGTCTTGCCCTGCAAGAAAATAATACTTCCAGCATTGCTATAAGCTTATTTTTTGATTCTTCGACATCTGCCCTGCTTCTTATTCTTATAACCGCTCCATTCATTATGCTTCGCTGTGGAAGCCAGCTTGTATTGCCATAGATTACTCTTGGCTGCAAGCCTAGTTCTATTATAGAGTCTTCATCGGCTTCTGTATCCATGCATATCCATATGCTGTATACATCTTTGATGTCATCATAGTTTGATTTTATGAATTCTACATTTTTCTGTGAAGACACTAGTCTTGCCATATAATACACCATTCTTGATTCGATATGATAACCAAGCTTTGTATATGAAATACTTTTCTGTGCCTCAACATTTACAAGTATTTTAATTGTTCTATTATTATAATACAATGGAAATCTTATGTCGTAAATAATTTTTCCATCTTCTATATCTACGTCTTCGGTTCCATCACTTTCAATTTTAATGCACAGCTTTTCCGGAACTGTAAGTGATACTATTGTCTCTCCTATGCAGGGAATTATGTCTTTTATGCTGTATTCCCTGAATTCTGGCACTATTACTTTTACTATATCGGCTAATATCTGTGGGTCTGCCAATATACATTTAGCATAGTCGTCTCTCATTGCTTTATCTACATCAAGCTTCGACATTGTTTCTGCAAGATGTGTGGTTACTCTCTGATACTTCATTAAACCTCCTTTTCATTGGTTATCATTTATCCACCATAGTCAGTTATTCGCACTAAAATTTTAAATATTGGAATTATATTGGCGAATTGCCATTAGATTTCATATATAGTTCCGATATGGTTGCCACATATTACTATCAAATATTATTATATTTAGATTAGATACTATATAAATAGAATACCACATATCACTATGTATTGCAATAGAATATTTAGAAAACAAAAGATATTATTAGACATTTATGAACCTCAGTAATGTAGATGGCTGTATTGCGAAAAATTAACAAATCATAAGAAGACACTTTGGAGCCGCCGGCACTTAGCGACTGTATTATAGTCGCTTAGTACCGCTGCACGCGACAAATAGCGATAGCTTGTCTTTGGTGATTTTGTTAATTTTTCACATATATAAAATCATAATAACTAGTTTTGCAAAGACTTAATATAATTATGCCAACGACCCTCTCTTAAGCCATCTTCCACTAACAAACCTTACAACAAAGCATACTGACCTTGCTGCCCAGTCAATGAACATTCCTATCCATACGCCAAGAACTCCCATTCCAAGCATTACGCCAAGGACGTAGCTGCTTCCGACCCTGAACAGCCACATCGAGATAATACTTGCTGTCATTGTGAATTTTACATCTCCCGCCGCTCTTAATGGATTGGATAATGTAAATGAAAGCGGCCATATAAATAATGAAACCACATTAAAGCATCTTAAAATCATTACTGTAATCTGTGTTGCCTCACCTGATAAGTTAAACCACGAAGCAATAAATGGTGCTAAGAAGAATAATGGAATATTACATATCCAGTCGCCGAAATACGCATATTTAAGCACCTTTTTAGTATACATTTTTGCCTGTTCTTTCTCACCGGCACCTATGCACTGTCCAACAACTGTGATAAGCGCAAGTCCCATAGATGAAGCCGGAATATTTGCAAAATCAATAACTGTATAGCCAACTGAATTAGCGGCAGTAGATGCTGTTCCAAATGTTGCAACCATGCTTACAACCATAAGCTTTCCTATCTGGAACATACCATTTTCTATGCCTGATGGAATACCTATTGTCAGAATCTTCTTTATATATATCCAGTCTGGAACAAAATATTTTATATGATCTATTCTTATCGGATTAGTCTTTCCGCATACAAGTACTGTCATAACTATTCCAGCTGCAACACGGCTAAGTGCTGTTGACAGTGCAACACCAGCTACACTCCACTTAAATACGAATACAAACAAAGCATTTCCAGCTACATTAATCACATTCATAAGTATGCTTATATTCATACTTACCTTACTGTTGCCTACGCTCCTGAATATTGCAGCTCCTGCATTGTACATTCCAAGGAAAGGATATGAAAGGGCTGTTATCACAAAATATAACACAGCACAATCCATAACTGAATCTTCAACAGTTCCGAATATCACCTTAAGTAATGGTCTTGTAAATGAAACTGAAAATGCTGTCATTATAACTGAAAATATTAACAAAACAGTTTCAAGCTGTGCTCCTGACTTTCTTGATTCATCATCCCTGCCTTTACCTATATACTGACTGCAAACAACAGCGCCACCTGTCGCAAGTGCTGCCATAACCTGTATGATAAGCCTGTTGATATTATCAACAAGTGCAACTCCTGCAACTGCCGCTTCTCCTGACTGTGATACCATAAGTGTATCCACAAGTCCTACAAGAACAGCAAGCAGCTGTTCAAACATAAGCGGAATTATAAGCTTCCTTAAATCTTTACTACTAAACAACATATGTTTACTCCATCTATATTTTCATTTTATGATGTAAGTGTTAATTGCACAGCTTATATTAAAGAGCTGCAGAATATGCCTTTAACCCCATCACCAATCATACATTTATCACACAAAAATTCGGTCAGAACGTACTTTTAACATTCTGACCGAATATAATAATTACATTATCAGCTGTAATAAACATCTATAAACCAGTTATCTAAGCTTCTAACCAGCCTGTTAACCATCAGCAATATTAGTCTACTGTATAAATCCAGCCCTTAGGAGCTTCGATTCTGCCCATCTGGATACCTGTGAGTGTTTCGTATAACTTCTTAGTTACAGGTCCCATCTCGTCCATACCACTTGGTAAGCAGATTTCCTTGCCGTGATCTACTATCTTTCCTACAGGAGAGATAACTGCTGCTGTACCGCAAAGACCACATTCAGCAAAGTCCTTAACTTCATCAAAGAGAACTTCTCTTTCTTCAACTTCAAGTCCAAGGTATTCCTTAGCAACGTGTACTAATGAACGTCTTGTAATAGATGGTAAGATACTATCTGACTTAGGTGTTACAACCTTACCGTCCTTAGTAACAAAGAGGAAGTTAGCTCCACCTGTCTCTTCAACCTTAGTTCTTGTAGCTGGGTCAAGATACATATTCTCAGCATATCCTTCTGCGTGAGCTGTAACGATTGCGTGAAGGCTCATTGCATAGTTAAGACCAGCCTTGATATGACCTGTTCCGTGTGGTGCTGCTCTATCAAAATCTGAAACCTTGATTGTAAGTGGCTTAGCACCGCCCTTGAAGTATGGTCCAACAGGTGTTGTGAATACTCTGAACTGATATTCATCAGCAGGCTTAACACCTATAACTGGATTGCTTCCGAACATATATGGACGGATATAAAGTGATGCACCTGAACCATAAGGTGGTACCCAGTCCTCATTAGCTCTTACTGTTTCAGCAATAGCTTCTACGAACTTATCTTCTGGGAATACAGGCATCTCAAGTCTTCTACAGGAATCTGCCATTCTGCTTGCGTTCATATCTGGTCTGAAAATAACTGTGTGACCATTCTCTGTTGTGTATGCCTTCATACCTTCAAAACATGACTGTGAATACTGTAATACACCAGCACATTCGCTGATAACGACTTTATCATCATCTGTGATAACACCATTATCCCATGCTCCATTCTTATAATTAGCTACGAATCTCTTATCAGTCTTTACATAGCCAAATCCTAAATTAGACCAATCAATATCTTTCTTTGCCATAACTTTATACTTCCTTTCGTATTCGACAGTCTACTCACCTTACTGTCAGGAGCTTCTACAATACCAACCATAAATGTCTGCTTTGCTGTAAAATGTCCTTACAACACCGCTGACAACCAGTAAATACGCTGACCCCTTGGCATAACACTCTTTCTTTGGTGTTTACTATAATGGATCCCATCGATTAATTAAATTAGGGATATTTTATACCCACATTTTATATAAGTCAATAAATTTTGCCTATCTAATAATTTCACAAGTATATTTTTTATGTATTTTACAGCTTTTTGAGCCGCGCTATTAGTCCAGCGCCGCTTCGCCGCACTGGACACGCGGGCGTTCGCCCTATCAGACATAATGCAAAGCCACAATTTTGTGCAAGCACAACTGTGTCTTTACATTATGTCTGGCACGGCTCATTGCTTTCGCGATCATTCATAGCTTGTAATCTGTGTGTAGAAGTTATCGTAGTCTGTTCTGCCTTCTCCTGTGAATGCGATTGCTGTTCTTGGGTGCTGGTTAGCATTTCCTGTAATCATATACTGGACGTCACACCCCCATACAACTCCGGCTTTCTTAAGTGGAACCATATGATTTTCAATGAACTTAAGAACTGGTGAAATTCTGTACTTTGGATTTCTTAAGAAGCCCATAAGAAGCTCTGTATAACAGTTACCTGCTCCTCTGCCCATTCCGCTCATTGTAACATCAAGATAGCTTACACCTATTGTGCACGCCTCAATAGTGTTGGCAAATGCAAGCTGCTGGTTATTGTGTGCGTGTATACCAACTCTCTTTCCGTATTTCTCAGCAATCCTGATGTATTTATCTGCAAGTCTTCTTATCTGTTCAGGATAAAGTGAACCGTAGCTGTCTACAAGGTAGATTACGCTTGCCTTGCTCTGTGCAGCAAGAAGTTCAAGTGCAAGGTCTAACTCATTCTCACTTGCTGTAGAGATAGCCATAATATTAATAGTAACTTCATATCCCATATCTGCACAGTAATTAATCATCTCTATAGCCGCAGGTATAGTATTAATATATGTAGCTACCCTTACCATATCTATAACACTTTCAGACTTAGGAATTATATCTTTCTTGTAATCAGTTCTTCCTACGTCTGCCATAACAGAAATCTTTAAGTCTGTATCATTATCACCAACGATAGCTCTTATATCTTTCTCATCGCAGAACTTCCACTTGCCGTAATCCTCAACCTTAAAGACTTCCTTTGATGCCTTATATCCAAATTCCATATAATCAACACCTGCGGCTACATTTGCCTTATACAAATCGCGCACAAAATCTTCGCTGAATTCAAAATTGTTAACAAGACCTCCATCCCTAAGTGTACAATCAACGACCTTAATATCTGGTCTGAATGATACTAACTCGCCTTTCTGTTCCATAGTAATCCTCCATTCTTTCCCGGTAAAAGCTAAGAAAATAATTCCCGCACCGGGTGTTCTCAATCTAGTATCAGTGTACAGGAAAATATTGCATATGCCTGATATGCTTCTGCACACGCTTTATTATGCTTTAAAGCGTTACACTTTAAAGTGCTAAATTGTCATTATTATACCACTATATTTAATTTTGTAAAGTACTAATTGCATCTTCCATAATATCCATCATATCTAAAAGTCCGTTAAGGTATTCTTTCTGGCTTGTAAATTTTCTTTTAGTAACTGTCCATATAAAATATGGCACTCCATTTACTTTAAAATCCAAAGCCCCACCGAAGCTTTCAAGAAGTTTAGGAATTGCATCAGAATCTATATCAGCCTTAGGATATATATTCATAACTGTTCTCCAGTTAGATGCACCTCCTGCCGGATTAGCGGCAGTTTCGCCCTTAATCTCCATAATTCCTATCTTATGTGCCTTGCTCTTTATAAGTGCTACCATCAAAAGATTAGAAGCACACGAAGGAATACTTCCATATCTGTCTGAAAGCTCATCTTTCATATCTGACAATTCTTCCCTCGTTTCAAGTGCTGCAATCCTTTTATAGATATCTAATTTCTGGTATTCGCTCTTAATATATGAAGCTGGAATATATGCATCAACTTCCAGATCAACAGTAGTTTCAAAACTGTATTCGTTCTTTATGCCCTTTAAGTTATTGACTGCCTGATTAAGCATTTTACAATACAAGTCATAACCTACTGCCGCCATATGCCCGTGCTGGCTCTTTCCAAGCACATTTCCTGCACCTCTTATCTCAAGGTCTTTCATAGCAATCTTAAAGCCCGAACCAAGGTCAGAGAATTCCTTTATAGCACTTAATCTCTTCTCTGCAACCTCGGATATCATCTTATCCCTTTTGTACATAAGAAAAGCATATGACGTTCTTGTACTTCGTCCAACTCTTCCCCTTAACTGGTAAAGCTGGGAAAGCCCGAACTGGTCAGCATTTTCTATAATCATAGTGTTACAGTTAGGTATATCCATACCTGTTTCTATAATTGTCGTAGATACAAGAACATCTATCTCTCCATTGACGAACTCATACATAATCTTTTCAAGCATACGCTTATCCATCTGTCCATGTGCATACGCAACAACCGCATCAGGAACAAGATTTTGTATATACTCAGCACGTTCCTCAATGTCCCTTACCTTGTTGTATACATAATACACCTGTCCATTTCGTGCAAGTTCTCTTGTAACCGCCTCTCTTATCATCTCATCATTATGTTCTGTAACAAATGTCTGTATCGGATGTCTGTCCACCGGCGGCTCTTCAAGAACACTCATATCCCTAATACCGACAAGGCTCATATGAAGTGTTCTTGGAATAGGAGTTGCACTTAATGTAAGAACGTCTATGTTGTTCTTTAATTCTTTAATCTTTTCTTTATGTGCAACACCAAAACGCTGTTCCTCATCAATAATAAGCAGTCCCAGATCCTTAAACTGCACATCCTTTGACAATACACGGTGCGTTCCTATAACAACATCTATCGTGCCATTCTTAAGCCCTTCAATCGTCTTTTTATTCTGTGCACTTGTCCTGAAGCTTGACAACTGACCGACATTAACAGGAAAGCCTTTCATTCTCTCCTCAAATGTTGAAAAATGCTGGCTTGCAAGCACTGTTGTGGGAACAAGGTAAGCCACCTGCTTGCCGTCCTGAATAGCCTTAAATGCAGCTCTTATCGCAACTTCTGTCTTTCCATATCCGACATCGCCGCATATAAGTCTGTCCATAACCCTGCCGCTTTCCATATCCTTCTTGGTATCCTCAATGGCATTAAGCTGGTCATCTGTCTCCTCATAAGGAAACATTTCCTCAAATTCCTTCTGCCATACAGTATCCTGTGAAAATCTGTAGCCCTCAACCTTCTGCCTTATCGCATAAAGCCTTACAAGCTCTTTAGCCACTTCCTCAACTGCCCCTGTAACCTTGGCTTTTGTCTTCTTCCACTCAACACCACCAAGACTGTTAAGCTTAGGCTTTTTCTCCGTATCCTGATTAGCGTACTTCTGCAGACGGTCAAGCTGTGTTGCAAGCACATATAGATTGCCGTTATTCGCATACGCAATCTTAATATAATCCTTCTCAACACCTTCTACCTGTATCTTTTCTATTCCCTTGTATACACCAAGTCCGTGGCTCTCGTGCACAACATAATCGCCTATATTAAGTTCGTTAAAGCTGGCAATGTTCTTTCCATCGTGCTTTTTCTTCTTAAGCTTCTTCATCTTTCTTGCACTGAATATATCATTCTCTGCAATAACAACAAATGAAAGAACAGGATACTCAAAGCCTTTATGCAGGCTTCCATATGTCACTATAATAAGCCCGCTTCCGTAATCCTTATTAAAATCCTCGCTGTAAAAGCTGGCAATTCCAAGCTTTCCCAGATCATCAACTATTCTTAACGCCCTCGTTCTTGAACTGCATACAAGTATTGTTGTATATCCATTTTTCTTGTACTTTTCCAAATCCTTAGCCAGATACTCAAAACTGTTATTATATGAGCTTATGCTTCTTGCCGTGATGTACATAGAATAATCTATCTCAAAACCCTCAGGCTTATAATCAAGTGTCGTTAATATAAGCTTTTTATTATTCCTTAAATCACTGATAATCTCATTCATAGCCTTGACCTTATTAGTCTGGCTTGGAAGCACATAACCTGCAGCAAGACGGTTCTTCATACTCTCGTTGTATTCATACAATGTCAGCTCATTACATTCTTTCAGCCTGTTAGGCTCATCTAACACAACAAGAGTATTCTCCTCCGGAAAATACTCTGCCAGTCCAACTGTATCTGCCACAAGTGTATCTGTGAACTTCTCATAATTACCGGTACGCTCGACATCTGCAACAAGCTTGTTAAGATTATTACCCGCCTCAATCTGCTCCTTTGTACGCTTTCTCTTACCATAATCAAAACACTCAAGCTGCCTGTCACACTCTTCCTTAATATTGTACAGACCATTTTTTAACTCATCTTCTGTAAATATATATTCAGTAGCCGGGAAAATGCTGTAGCTTTGGAGCCTTTCAATCGACCTCTGGCTCTCAACATCGAACATTCTTATAGAATCAACTTCCGTATCCCACAGCTCAATTCTAACCGGTGCTTCATCTGTGTATGAGAAAATATCTATAATTCCACCACGTATTGCAAACTGTCCCTTGTCCTCCACCATTCCAGTACGCACAAAGCCCATAGCCACCAGCTTCTTTGCCAGCTTCTCTGGTTCTATTTCGCTGGAATAATCAAGGGTTATAACTGCCTCCTTAAATCTTTCGACAGGTATGAGCCTGTCTGCAATTCCGTCCATAGTTGTAACAACTGTAAGCACTCCCTCACCTGTACAGCTATGGTTGATTATACGGCTTATACACCTTAATCTCTCGCCTGTAATCTGGTTGCCGTGTACGTCCGCACTATAGAATATGGCATCCTTGGCTGGATAGTATATTGCTTCTTTATTAAAAAATGAAGCATCATCACACATTTTTCTTGCTTTTGCTTCATCACTTGTAACAATAAGCATATACTTATATCCTGATGCTATTGCACTTGATATGTGCACCTTCTGTGTATCAATACAGCCGCTTATAAGCACAGTTCTTCCGCCGTCTTTGCCAAGCTCTTTATTTAATTGTTCAACTGCCGCCGTATTATTTACAGGGTCAAAAAATGTGTTCAAAATATCTGCTCCTTATCCATTGAATTTATTCATTCCACTTTCAATACCTTCTGTCATTATGCACTCTACTGCCTCACAGGCTCTCTTAGTTCCCTCTCTTAAAGCTGGATAAAGTTCCTCCGGAAATCTTCCAAGAACCCAGTCAGCAAGATCCCAGCCCTTTGGCTTATCCCCAACTCCGAATTTAACTCTCTTAAACTGGTCACTTCCAAGGTGTGCAATTATGCTCTTAATTCCATTGTGTCCGCCTGCACTTCCCTTTGGACGGAGTCTTAACCTTCCCGGTTCAAGGCTTATATCATCAAATATAACAATTAAATCATCTATATCTGCCTTGTAATAATCCATAACTTCTCTTATACACTCGCCTGAATTATTCATATAAGTCATAGGCTTTACAAGAATTACTTTCTGTCCTTCTATAACACCTTTTCCTATAAGACCTTTATGTTTAGATGTGTCTACACTTATATTATATTGGTCGGCAAGTTCATCTATGCAGGCGAAACCAACATTGTGTCTTGTTCCTGCGTATTGTGCTCCTGGGTTGCCTAATCCTGCTATTATATACATATTTTGTTCCTTCCTTTGGTGGGGATTTATAATTATTTTATATTGTACAGATTTTGGGGAGGTTATTCAATGTATTATTGAATATATTATTGGGTGTATTATCAGGTGTGCTGGAAAAATAAACTGCCATCAGGTTAGTAGACTGATGGCAGTTATTTCATTAAGATACTTTTTCGTCTGGGTGTTCTATATGACCTGTGATTTCGCCGTCATAGATTTCGTATATCTCATCTGAAAGATAGTTAAGTTCTTCTGTGTCGTGGCACGCAATTATTATAAGTGAACCATTGGCTTTAAGCTCATCTAAAAGTCCCTTTATAAGTCCTGCTCCTGCCTCATCAAGTGCATTGATAGGCTCATCAAGAATAACTATATCAGGGCGTTCCATTATAGCCGCCGCAATTCCTAATCTCTGCTTCATTCCTAATGAATATTTCTTAAATGTTCTCTTATCGTCCGGGTCAAGTCCGACCTTTCTTATAGCATCTCTTATCTCATCATCACTAATACGGTTCTGGATAGATGCAAGTATCTTTAGGTTCTTAAAACCTGTATAATTGCTTATAAATGAAGGATTCTCAATTAAAATCCCTATACTTGGCGGAAATGAAATGTGCCTGCCAAGCTCCTTATCGTTAATGTATACCTTTCCTGATGTTGGAAGTATAAGCCCGCTTATAGCCCTCATAAGCATTGTCTTACCTGAACCATTCTTTCCCTTAAGACCTATAACCTTGCCACTTTCAAGTGTAAGATTTATATCCTCAAGTACTGTTACTTTCTTGAATGACTTTGTGTAGTGTTCTAATCTTACAACTGTCCCCATATTAATACCTCCTCTTAATTAAACAATCATCCCAATCCGTATATTAGTTTTATGCCGGATAACACAGGATAAAT
>OHLR01000553.1_pt1 | contig 17446 bp, 15 predicted proteins | sample 1569141 | NCBI WGS metagenome assembly OHLR01 (sample SAMEA3879553, study PRJEB24766) | human gut metagenome | biome: human-associated habitat; feature: feces | place: USA | collected 1985/1987
GCGCCATACCGTGGGCGGGAAGAAGGTCCTGAAAAATATGGTCGATCAGTTTATGGGCTTTCAGCCTGTTGTCATTGGTATTCATCCGATAATTTCCTCTTTTCCTGTCATGCTTTGTTTTCGTTTCCACCGTATTTGCAGCGCGCGCCCCGGTGGGAAAGGGGAACAATACGGACAAGGTCCGGCAAGACCTTCACGGGCGTATTTCCGGAATCTCTACTGCTTTCAATCCCGGAGCAGCCCAGCCTCTTCATGCTGGCCAGTGCATTGTGTCTCATTATCTGCCCGGACAGCGTCTCTGCGGGCGGCGCTGCCAACGCCGCCCCTGCGCAGGTAAAATCGCTCGCCGCGGGAAGCTGCAAGGCTTCCCACGGGTCGTGGCGCACACTGCGCGGATCGCTCTTCTGTCCGGGTGGTTATCCGTATTGCTGGTATGCAATTTTCAAGGAACAGCGAGGGGCGATTCGGAGCCCCTCACTGTCCTCCCGAAAATTGCGTTCGGTGAATACCCCTATTTCGAGGAATTTTCAAAAAACTTTTTGAGATCCCGCAGGATGCGGTCTCTCCGCTTGATGACCGCCCGCTGGCTGACGCCCATTCTTTGGGCGTATTCCCGTGTGGATGCGCCGTCGAAGAACAGGGCGTTGATGAGTTCCCGGTCGGTATCCTTTAGTGACAGCAGCGCCAGCAAAAGGATCTGCTTCTGTTCTGCCAGATTCCGAAGATCCTCACGCTCCAGTGCCTCCGTTTCGGCGCTGGGGGCCGTTTCTGCTCCGACATAGTCCGGCAAAAGCGCATCTTCCTCCATCTGCTCCAGAGAGAGCAGTTTTCCGGAGGACTGTTCCTCCGTGATATAGCGCTCCCTGCGGTCTGCCTGCGCATAGGCGAGGTAGACATCCTCCGGCACCTCTACGTCCATACCGTCTACAGTGATGATATTGGCGATGACTTCGCCACCTTCGCTTCGAACGCGCCGATAGTTGCGTTCTTCCTGCCATTTTTTCATGATTCATGACTCCAATCTCAGATTTTTTTGAAATGTCTGAGATGGGGTCACGGATATTTAGCGATATAGGGCTGCCAGCGTCTGCGCATTGTGTGCCTTTCCGCTTTTCAGCCAAAGAAAGGCGCAAAAAAAGAGCCTTACGCATAGCTGAAAAGCTACTTGTAAGGCTCCTAACTCAATGTTCCCATATTCGATGATGGGTGGCTGGTGCGCTTGACGAAGTCATATCAATTGGATTTTTAATTTATGCCTGAACATATCCCATAAAGTGGATGGGCGTGTGGATCAGGGGGTGAGCATCCGGTGTCAGTACCGTGATGCCGATCTGTTCGCCGCACTTGGGGCATTTGGCAATCAGGTCAAGGTGTTCCGCTCTGTGCAGCGCAAACAGCCTGTACTGAGACTGCTCCGCACCGCTGGGGATATCCGCGATACGGCCCTTGCCGCACAGCGGACAGCGCAGGGAATTGGTTTTTGACATAGCGCCTCGCTTTCTCTGTTCTCTTTTTTGAGAACAGTACATGAAAATTTTTTACAGCAGGTTATGGTTCTCCAGACGAATGCGCATGGCCTGTTTGGATACCTGAAAGATACCTGCCATATCCGTCACCAGCTGTTGGTTCGTCCGTCCGGAGCGCAGCTGATAGAAGCAGCGCTTGACCTGCGGCAGCGGCAGCAGAAGGATAGAGCCCAGCAGGTTCGCCTGCACTTCCAATGTGTTGTCGCTCTCATCGCCGGAACGGAGCGCCGCGTTTTCGCCGGTCCCGCTGAACTGTTTCTTATGGAGCAGCCAGTGCCCCAGCTCATGGGCGCAGGTAAAGCGCAGCCGCCCGGTAGATGCTTCCTCTTCGCAGAGAGAGCAGTCGATGAGGATGGTGCCGCCCTTGACGGGAAGAAGGTCATAGCGGTGGTTTTCCCAGTCATAGATCGCTGTGAGACCGTCGTCAAAGATGGTCTCGCCCAAAACCCGCCCATTATTCCGCAGATATTGATACTCCAGCACCAGCCCCTGCGCCTCGATGATGTCCTCAATGGGAATGGCTGTGGGGGAACCGTAATAAAGTCTGGGGTCATAGGCGGTGATCACATCGCGGGCGATCCGCTCCAGCGCCTGTTCGCGGTAATATGCTTTTTTCATGCGTCTATTTCACCGCCCTCTTTGGATTTCTTTGCGCGCTGGGTAATCCGGTCGATAAATTCCTGCCACTCCTGGTCTGTGGCGTCTGCCTCCTTCGCCGTGCGGAGCGCGGCCCGGACGATCTCCCGATCCATGATGTAGTCCGGCAGGTCTGCGGATACCCGGTTATTCTGGGACTTGGCGGCAAGATCCAGCATCTGCTCGGTTTCCACCTTGCTCAGATGCAGTTCCTGCTCCAACCGTTCCAAATATGCGCGCGTCGGTGCCGGTCTGCGGTCGTTTTCAATGTTGCTCAGATAGACTGGCGACAAGTCCAGCTTTGCCGCCAGCGTGCGCAGGGACAATCCGATAGATTGCCGTTTCTCTCGAACGAAGCTGCCGAATGTCTGTTCCAAGTAACTCACCTCCTATCCGTGTTCTCTTCTCTGGAAACACTGTAGCCTCAGTATAGCAAACATTCGTTCGATTGGCAAGATGTGAAAAAGATGGTGTTCCCCGCAAGGAACACCATCCAGAAGTTATTTCAGCCACGCTGCCATATCCTGCATTTCCTCCAGCACTGCTGCTGGGCTGACGATGCGAATCTTACCGCTAAAGGTAAAGACCCAACTGAAGAACGGAGGGCTTGGCGCGACCTCGACTGTGGCACGGAAATGCTGTTCATCTACAGTTTCCGTCTGCACATTTTCACCGAAGCGGTCGATGACGCTGCGCATGATCTCATTATCGCACAGCAGTTCCACCGTGCAAAGGGCATCCGGATACATTCCAAAGACCTTTTGCACATACTCAGCAGGATCAAAGTCTGGCGCAAGAATAGCCGTCTGATTCAACAACTCCACGGCGGTCATCCGGTCTACCCGGAACTGCGCCAGCTTTCCGTGTTTATTTGACCAGCCAACAGCGTAGTAATAATCCTTGTTCCAGATCAGGACATACGGGCTGAACTGATAGCGGTAGCCGTCGTGCTTGAGCACCTTTTCCTTCTTCGGTGTGTACTCAAAATACTGAAACGTGATCTGGCACTTCTCCTGAATAGCGCTATGGATCTTATCTACGCTGTAATAGATGCACTCATTCTCCGGTTTGACCGTCCCATCCATATAGATATGCCGGTCCAGCTGATACGCGTATGACTCGCTGGTGAGCTTTCCCAGCTTCTCAATGAGCTGCTCGCTCTTTTTTGCCGTGATGAAGCGCGAGGATTCCACCGCGTCCACCAACAGCTTTAGTTCCGGCAGTTCGAATAGCCTTGCTCCGACAAAATATCGATTCTGGGTACTTTTGACACAGACGATGTCCATACCGCTGCTTTGCAAGACCTCAATGGCGGAATACACGCTCTTGCGTCCTGCCTGGATGCCATGCTCCTGCCAGAATGCAAGGATATCTGACACGGAGGCAGGATGTTTATCATCTGTACGTTTATATAAATACCGCTGTAAGAGCAACAGTCCGTATTGGGATCCGTTTTTCATGCTGAGACCTCCGGTCCAAATTCATATCTTCTCTTATAGTTTAATGAGCGGATCTTATTCCGTCAACTGTTTCTGACTCCGTGATGGTCAGGCGCATCGCATTTTGTCTGCACTATTGCTTTATAATAGAATACCAACGGCCTGCACAAGCCCTATTCTCTTGCTCTCTCAACGCTGCTGCCGAAGCTGACTGCTCCCTGTGACTATGGCTCAATCACCTATGACAAGAAGGTTGTTACCGATCTGGGCACTGGCTCCTTTATTACCCTTGTAAACGGCAAGACCGGTGAACTGACGCTGGAAGCAAACAGAAGCGGCACAGACGAAGGACGACTCGGCACGATCACTGTTACAATCTCCACGAGCAACTATCAGGATATCACTCTGACCATCAACGTCAGCGCGGAAAACAAGATCACTCCGCAGGCGGACGGCGCAGTGACGGCAACGGACATCACCCATGGTCAGACACTGAATGACAGCAAGATCGCGGGCAAGGTGAAGGACGGCGACAAGATGGTTAACGGTACGTTCGCATGGGTGGACGGCACAGGCGCTGTATCCTACCGCATTGACACTGCTAACAGCACAGGCGAGGCGACCATCGATCCCAACACCGGCGTTCTGACTCCAGTCAAGGTCGGCTCCGTGAGCGTCATCGCAACCAAGGCGGGCGACAACGACTACAACGACGTCACTAGTGCTCCCTTCGTGCTCATGATCAAACCGGCCACGCCTACCGGCGAGCCGAACTACACCAAGATCACCACCAGCGGCAAGACGCTGAAGGACGCGGCGCTGACCACCAAGGGAAGCACTCTGAATCCCAGTGACGGCAAGCTGGAATGGGTGGATGACAAGGGCGAGCCCCTGCCTGACGATACCACGGTCAAGGCCAACACGACCTACAAATGGCGCTTCACGCCTGATGATGACAACTACACGACCCTGACCGGCGAGGTTGAGCTGTATCACAAGTCCAGCGGTGGCGGCAGCGGTGTGACGGCTCCCTCCATCACGGTCCCCGTTTCCTCTGAGCAGGAGACCGTGAAGGTGGATGCGATCGTTTTTGGCAGCACCGCAGCCGTGGAGGTCACCGACAAGCAGCTCGATCAGGTCACTTCGGGCGGCGACATCGTCACCGTGGACGTCTCCGGCCTTAAGGACGTGGACAGCGCCAAGGGCACCGGCGAGACGACGTTCAGCCCCAACGCAGATTGCACCAGAGCGCAGATCGTAACCCTCCTCTGGCGTTGCAAGAAGTGACCCAGCTGAACAGCAAAGCCGCTGACATGACCACATAAGCGAACATCGGACAGCGCAGCGGATAGGCTTTTTGCCATGACGCTGCGCTGTCCTGATTTTATATTCCGCATGTTTCCATACTATCGTAAACGGTAAATAACCCGTACCTGCTAAAGCGGGAACAAATATGTCATACTTGTCGCGGGGAGGGTTCTTAATACTCCTCGCGGCATTACATATAGGGAGGTCTGTGCATGGAATACGGCTACGCGAGAATTTCCACAAGAGAACAAAATGAGGAGCGCCAGCTCATCGCCCTGCGGGAGTTTGGGCGGAACGACGGCCAGATCATTCTGGATAAGCAGTCCGGCAAGGATTTTGACCGACGCGGCTACAGGAGGCTGCTGCGAAAATTGAAAGACGGCGACACCCTTGTCATCAAGAGCATCGACCGTCTCGGGCGAAATTATGAAGAGATCCTGGAGCAATGGCGCGTTATTACCAAAAAGAAAGGAGCGGCCATCGTCGTGCTGGATATGCCGCTGCTCGACACGCGCCGGAGCCGCGACCTGACCGGTACGCTGATCGCGGATATCGTGCTCCAGCTTCTGAGCTATGTGGCGCAGACGGAGCGTGAATTCATCCATCAGCGGCAGGCGGAGGGCATCGCTGCGGCAAAGGCGCGGGGCGTAAAGTTCGGACGTCCCTATAAGGAACTGCCCGCTGGATTTCAGGAGGTCAAGGCGCGTTGGGAGCGCGGTGAGCTGTCGGCGCGGGCAGCGGGCAAAGAACTGCACATTGCACACAGCACATTTTTGTACTGGGTGCGCGGCAATATATGTTAAAAAGTCGTTAAACGCGAGAATTGTCGGATATAAAAGTAGACCTTTTTGGGCACCTTGCTATTGATATTTTGGACAAAACGTGATACTATAAGGTCCTAAAAGAATCGTTTATTGGGTAATGGTCAACAAAGCCTACATTATTGACCACTGTCCGGCTATAAGGGAGATTGCCGGTTTGAGCGCCGAAAGGACGGGCTGGCGGATCGGAAGCAAGGGGTGAGCATGGATGCGAACATCGTTCTACGACTTTTGCGTAAAGCAGGGCCATAGGGCTCTGCTGGCGCAGTGGGACGAGGTTCGCAACGCGCCGCTTACGACTGGAAACGTTTCCTTCGGAAGTCATCAAAAGGTATGGTGGCAGTGCTCCAAGGGTCACAGTTGGCAGGCCAAGGTATACTCCCGCTCGGAGGGCAGCGGCTGCCCGTACTGCACCGGACGCAAGGAAACGCCTGAGAACTCGCTGGCGATACAGGTTCCTGCCCTTGAGGCTGAGTGGGATGCGGAGAAAAACACTCCGCTGAAGTTCGCCGACCTGACCATCGGCAGCCACAAAAAGGTCTGGTGGCGGTGCCCTGCGGGACATTCCTACGATTCGGTCGTCAAGAGCCGTGTGCTGGGCACCGGCTGTTCCGTCTGCGCGGGGCGTGTTGTTCTGCCGGACGAAAACTCCCTCGCGGCAAGGTATCCCGCACTTGTTGCCGAATGGGATACCGAGAAGAACGCTCCTCTATTGCCGACGCTGGTCGCCCCGGGAACGGTGAGAAAGGCCTGGTGGCGCTGTCCCAAGGGGCACAGCTACCGTGCCGCCATCTCATCCCGCGCGGGTGGTGGAACAGGCTGCCCATTCTGCGCAGGGCAAAAGGTCATACAGGGCGAAAATGACTTCGCTTCGCAATACCCGCAGCTTGCCGCCCAATGGGACCGACAGAAAAACGGCGCTCTGATACCGGAGGCAGTGACTTCCGGCTCCAACCGCCGCGTGTGGTGGCGCTGCGAAAAGGGACATTCCTATCCGGCTGTTATAGCTCACCGCGTGCGGAGTGGAAGCGATTGTCCGTATTGCTCCAACCACAAGATTCTGCCCGGCTTCAACGACCTCGCGACGATAGATCCGGTCGTTGCCTCGCAATGGCACCCGACGCGCAACGGCAGCCTTACACCGCAGCAGGTGACGCCCGGCAGCCGCCGCAAGGTCTGGTGGCTCTGCGATAAGGGTCATGCGTGGCGTTCGGTCATCAGCAGCCGCACGGGAAAGAAATGGTGCGGCTGTCCGATCTGCGCGGGCAGACCATTGAGCCAATGCACAGCGATTCTAAGTGAATCTCCGGCAGAGCCGGTGAAATAAGTGCCCACCTGCAGGGAGCTGCAGAATATATAAATCTCTCATAGGAGGATCAAAATGAAACGCAAAGCATTATCTCTCATTCTTGCGTTTGCCATGGCAGTCAGTCTGTTCACGGTAGGCGCAAGCGCGGCGGAGCCTACCTACGGCGACACCGCGGGCCACTGGGCCGAGGCCTCCATCGAACGCTGGAGCGGCTACGGCATTATCCAGGGCAGCAACGGCAAGTTTGACCCGGACGGTCAGCTTACCTGTGCACAGCTCGCCACCATTCTGGCAAGACTCCTGAAGCTGCCCGCCGCAAAGGACGCAGGCTTCATCGATAACCCGGCGGACGCCTGGTATTATGACGCCATCAACCGCTGTGCCGCCGCTGGCATTCTGAAAGGAAACGGCGATGGCACCGTGACGCCGAATGCGTCCATTACCCGTGAGCGCGCCATGGTCATGTTGGGCCGCGCTCTGGGTATCGAGCCCATCGAAAACCCCGATCTGACGCAGTTCACGGACGGTGCGCAGGTGGCGTCCTATGCCCGGGGCATGCTGGCTGCTCTAATCAGAGCCGGTATTGTGGGCGGCGTGACTGCCGACCAGCTGGCTCCTCAGAACAACATCACCCGCGCAGCCACCGTCACGATTCTTGACCGCGCCATCGGCACCTATGCGGACAAGGCTGGCGAGACGGTCAATGCCAATGGCAAGGGCATTGTCCTCGTTGTGGCGGACGATGTGACCGTCAGCGGAACCATCGGCCGCCTGCTTATCCCCACCGACAATATCGTCGTGACCGTCAGCGGCAGCAAAAACATCGGCAGCATTGCGATCACCGGCAATCACTCCACGGTCATTCTGGACAACGCCACGGCAGATGACGTGACGATCAGCGGCGTGGACAGCAAGGTCGAGACGAAAAACGGTTCGCACATTAAAAATATCGCTCTGACGGAGAGCGCTTCCGGCGCAGTTGTTGCCGCAGGCAGCGGAACGACCATCGACAATGTTGCCAACAGTGCACCGGGCGCTGCCGTTACCGGCTCCGGCACGGTGAAAAGTGTTGCGTCTGACACCGACGTGACCGTTGAGACTAAGAACACCGAAGTCAAAAACACGGGCAGAAGCGAGATCACTGTGACTGACGCCAAGGGTAAGGAAACCACTGTCAAGCCCGGAACTTCCACCACCGTGAACAAGGAGTCCGCAAGCTCCGGCGGTTCCTCCGGCGGCAGCTATACGCCTCCGGCGCAGCACACCCACACCTGGGATGCAGGCGTCGTGACGAAGGAACCGACCTGTACAGAGGCTGGAGTCAAGACCTTCACCTGCTCCTGCGGCGCGACTTACACTGAAGACATCCCCGCCAAGGGCCATAATTATAATAATGGCGTGTGCAGCAATTGTGGCGATAAGCAGCCGGAAGTCAAGGCAACCGAAAAGGCTTGGGATGCTTTGGATGCAAAGCTAGCAGGAATCAAGGGAAATGACGGCGCAGTGCTGGTTACCGCGAAACGGGAGGGTACTGCATACACGCTGAAACTGAATGTGGATGCAATTCAGTCCGGCGCGGCAGCTTTTGGTGATGATTTCCTCACCGGTCTTGCTACCAACCTGAAGAACGCTTTGGATGAAAACTTTGGCCGCTATGTGCTGACTGCGGATGGTCAGGATGTTTACAACAAGGGTACTTTCCAGAACACCGCACTGAAGAACGCCCTGTTCTCTGTGGCTGACGGTTTCTTTTATACGCTCAATCACATGACAGAAGAAAACGGTGTTTATACCTATAAGACTGTCAACGCCAAAGTGACCGGCGACAATACCTATGCATTCACGATTGCTGTTCAGCTCGAGGGCGAGGATGTTGCTAAGGTGAAGAGTCTTGCCGGAACGCTGGCTGACCACCTGCAGATGGAGATGCTGGATAGCGACGCCATCAACAGCCGTTATGGTATTACCGTTAATGAGAGCAAGGCCATTGTGGTCACGATGGAAATGCCGGGCAAACTGATGCAGGCAGGCGTGGATAAGATTGGAAGCGGTGAAGACGCTCAGAAAGCATTTGATGGCGACGGTGTCACCGTTAGCGCCTTGCTGGGTATCATGAATAGCATCGATTCCTTGGACGGCGTGTTGGGTAGTAATGCCAGTGATGTGAATTCCGTATTGAATACGGTTAACAGCAACGCTAATGTTGTAAACAAGGTTCTGAGCAAGATGACCGCTAAGGTTACTGCCCAGAATGGAACTACGGCTAACTTTGACATGACCTTTACTCCCAGCAATACGGGCAATGCATGGAAAGACTTCATGGCTGGTGTGATCGCTATGACCGGCAGTGATGAAGGCAGTGTTGGTGCGATGAAACCCAACCAGTTTAAGGTTGCTCAAGAAGGCACTTATAAAGATTACTACTATGCTGTTCCTGTGACTGTGACAATTGATTTGGATAGTTCTATGGGCTTCCAGGCAACGGAAACGGTTGTTGTGGTTATGCACATTGACTTTACCAAGTATTCCAAGACCGGCACTGCCAGCGTATCTGCTGCTGAGCCCACTGAGACTCCTGCTGCAGCGGAGACTTCTGCCGAATAAGGATTAGTTTGGGAAATTGAAAAACTCTGATTGATTGTCCCACGCATGGGGCAGGGACAAGCGCCCTGCCCCATGCGGTTTTCCCGTTTCTCCCAGCACTGGTGTAGCTGCAGCAATGCTGAGAGAAGTAAAAAAACGACATATAGCCTGAGGACTAAAGAAGATGTGAAGGGGGGTGATGCAAATTGAGGGGTACACGACTGGCTGAATTATCCATGTCATGGACGAAAGATTATTCCCTGAGTGCTCTTCTCTTGCTTGGAACGATCTTTAACATATTTTGGCTGTACAGGATGCGGCGGCAACTCCAAATGAAATGGTACGCCGTGATAGCATTCTCGGTGCTGCATACGGTATGTGGTGTTTTGAGTGTAAAAGCATTTGCATTTCTGGAAACCGGAGATGCTGGCAACATGAGCTTATTCGGCGGAGTGTTCTTTATGCCAGTGCTTTATTTCATCAGCGCAAAGGTTTCAAAACGCAATATCAAAGCCGTTTTTGATATTTTTACGATTTGCATGATCTTCACAGTGATGTGTGCTCGAATCAACTGCATCGTCTCTGGCTGCTGCGCTGGCTTAGTTATACCAGGAACGCATTATCACTTTCCCACAAGGGAACTTGAGATTCTCTATTACATTGTGATGCTGATTCTGCTCATCCCAAGAGTGAAAAAGAGCAAGAATCCCGGCAGCATTTACCCGTTATATATGGCATCCTACGGAGCGTTCCGCTTCATTGATGAATTCTTCCGAACGTCCTCTACGGGGATGCTATTCCACCTTTCTCATGTCTGGGCAGCCATCGCATTTGCGGCGGGACTCAGCATTTACATAGAAATAAACGCCAGAAATCATCAACGAAAGAAGGTAATAAAGAAATGAAAAGCACATGGAAGCGATTTCTTTCGCTTGTGCTCTGCATGTGCATGGTCATGGCACTGCTTCCAAATGTGACCATGACAGCGTTTGCAGCAACCAGTGGAACTGTGACAGGCTTAGCCGACGAGAACATTGGACTGAGTTTTACGGGCGGCGCAGATGATGCCTGGTCGGCCAATGCTACGAGCATTACCGGCGCAGCTACCAGCACGGGCGGATGCGACGGTACAAACTATGACTCTACGCTGACAATTGCCAATAAGAAGTCGACAACAGCAACCCTTTCCTTTGACTACTCTATTGAGCAGAACAGTGGAGCGATTCAGGTGGATGGTAAAGAGGTTTCTTCAGGTGCCAGATTCACCAAGGAACTGGCACCCGACGAGGAAGTTAAAGTATACATCAAGTCTGGCAGCACCAGTGCTGCTACGAAGATCACCCTTACCAACGTGGTTCTGGTAAGCGATGTCAATGCAACTGCGACATTCGTGCCTGCTGAAAACGGTACTTATACAGTAGACGAAAAACTCATTACCGAGGAATATAGCAACACGCAAAGCTCCATGACCGCCTATCAGGTGGCGGCGACTCCGGCGGATGGTTATCAGTTCTTGGGCTGGTATAACCTGACCACAGGCAAATGCATCGCGACTGCGGCAACCACCGCCCTGAATATCGAAAGTGACTGCACCGTTACGGCGAAGTTTGTGAGCAAGTCTCTGGCGCTTTTTGAGACTGGCGGTCAGCGGTTTGCAGACCTGAATGAAGCGGTTGCCTATGCACAGACAAACGGTCAGTCCAAGATTACCTTGGCGACCGATGGTTCTATCGGCGGCAGCTATACCATTCCGATTGGAATTACACTGTTGATTCCGTTTGATGAGGCGGGAACGCTGTATACGGATGCTCCTGCGGCAATTCGCACAGCCCCAGCTTCGAAGCCGTTCCGAACGCTGACGATGAGCGAAGGAAGCTCCATTACAGTCAATGGCGCGATTAGCTTGGGCGGCAGATATTTTGCCGCTGCCGGCAGCCAGCAGGGACGTCCTGTGGGTGATTACGGCTATATCAAAATGGCTGACAACAGCTCCATCACGGTCAAGAACGGCGGTAATCTCTATGCATGGGGCTTTATCTCCGGCAGCGGCTCTGTTTTGGCGGAATCTGGCGCTACGGTGTACGAATTCTATCAGATTGCAGACTTCCGCGGCGGCAGCGCATCTTCCAGCATGGGCCATGGGGTGTTCCCATTTTCGCAGTACTTCGTACAAAACATCGAAGTTCCCTTGACGTTGAATGCCGGCGCCAATGAACAGGTTTATAGCGGCGTTTATGCAATGAAGAGCACATATACTACTGCTATTAATTTCATTGGCGACACCGGTATGTTCAAAGTGGAATCCGGTAGCTTTACTAAGGATTACGATGAAAAGACGGATCGTCTTGTATTCACAGTAAACGGCGAAGCGGCATTGAACACGTTGTCGCTGACGCTTGCAGGCATGGATGTCAACTCTGCAAGCTACGTATTGCCTATCACCAACAACATTACCATCAATATCCAGTCCGGAAATGTGACGATCAATCAGACGGCAGCTCTGCTGGCGGGCGTTGAGGTCAACATTGCCGAGGGCGCTGGCCTGACAGTTGCAAACGAAAAGAATATCTATTTCTATGACAGCGATGAGTGGAACTCCGACAACTTTGTCTGGGGTCCCTGCAAGTTTAAGTCCGTGGCCTATGCGCCGGGTAAGGCATACAACCGCTCCGATAACGACTTGGTTGATGCGAAGATGGATGTGAACGGCAGCGTAACGGCTATTGGCGCCATCTACACCACCAATGGCGGCGCTGACATTTGCAGCAGCAACGGAACCGGCAAATATGTGCAGCAGAGCATACTTGGTAAGGAAACCGCAACCTATCAATATAATGCAAATGGCAATAATGCGGTGACCATCCCCATCACCGCCGCGAAGCTACACAACGCAGACGGCACCTACACCGAGACGGCAAATGCCAGCGCGGGTACGACCATTCCCTATCTGGATGGCGTATGGGGCGGTGCTGCGAACATCACTGTTGACTTTGACGCCAACGGCGGCGAAGGAACGATGCCTACCTGGACAGGTAAGCCCAATACGAGTTTTGATCTGCCAAAGAACACCTTTACCCGCGAAGGCTACACCTTCACCGGCTGGAACACTGCGGCAGACGGTACTGGCGCGGCCTATGCCGACAAGGCGCCCGTGAAATTCAGCGAGAATACCGCCCTTTATGCCCAGTGGACTCAGGACCCGGTCATCACCTTTGACGCCAACGGCGGAAAGGGAACCATGGGTACGCAGACCGTGAAGCCCAATGAGGCGACTGCCCTGACCGCCAACACCTTCACCCGCGCGGACTATGATTTCACCGGTTGGAACACGGCGAAGGACGGCACCGGCACGGCCTATGGCGACAAGGCAAACATCACCACCAACGAAAATGTCACCCTCTACGCCCAGTGGACGCTGCACAAGTACCATGTCCGCTGGCTGAACTGGGACGACACAGTCTTGCAGAAGGGCGACTACACCTGCGAGGATACGGCTGGATGGGATGATTTGAACAACGAAACCCCTAGCAGACCCGAGGATGAGAACTATACCTACGTCTTTGCGATGCGCTGGACTCCCTATGATGAGACGAAGGGAATCGACGGCTGGGGCTTCAACCCGCATGAGGACGTTGACTTCAGGGCAGTATTCAACGAATTTAAGAAGCTCACCGTCACTTTTAATGCCAACGGCGGCATCGGCACGATGGATTCGGTAAAAATCGTCAACGGCGGGTCCGGCGAGTATTACACGCTTCCCGAATGTGGCTTTACTCGCGAAGGCTATGACTTCGCCGGTTGGCTCATCACCGGAACTGTTGGCTACGATACTTTCGAGACGTATGAGCTTCATGACGAGAAATGGGACGATGAAATGCTCCTCGCCTTCTCCGACCTGACCCTCAAAGCCAGCTGGAAGGATAACCACTCGCTGACCGAGGTTCGTGGTAGCCGTGAGCCTACCTGCACTGAGGAAGGCTACACCGGCGATACCTATTGCAAGGTTTGTGATAAAGTACAAAAGCCGGGTAAATCCATTCCTGCAAAGGGCCACAGCTGGAATGAGGGCGAGATCACGACCTCTCCTACCTGTGAGAACGTTGGCGTCAAGACCTACACCTGCACAGTTTGCAATGCAACCAAGGCCGAAGCAATCGACGCGACTGGACATACTCCGGTTGAAGTTGCGGAACAGCCCGCTACCTGCACCGAGGCTGGCCATAAAGCCGGCACGAAGTGCTCTGTCTGCGGCGCTACGATATCCGGTATGGAAGAGATCCCTGCGACGGGCCATACCGAAGTCGTTGACACGGCTGTTGAGGCAACCTGCACCAAGACTGGCCTGACCGAAGGCAAGCACTGCTCTGTCTGCAACGCGGTCATTAAGGCACAGGAAGTGATTCCCGCCAAGGGACATACCGAGGTCATTGATACGGCAGTTGCACCTACCTGCACCGAGCCCGGCAAGACCGAGGGTAAGCATTGCTCCGTCTGCAATACTGTACTTGTTGCCCAAGAAGTGATCCCCGCCAAGGGACACACCGAGGTCATTGACGAGGCAATTGAGGCGACCTGTACGACGCCCGGCAAGACCGAGGGCAAGCATTGCTCTGTCTGCAACGAAGTGATCGTTGCACAGACCGAGGTTCCCGCCAAGGGCCACACCGAGGTCGTCGACTTGGCAGTCGAGGCTACCTGCACTGCACCCGGCAAGACCGAAGGCAAGCACTGCTCCGTCTGCGGTGAGGTGATTACCGCGCAGGAAACTGTTCCCGCGAAGGGTCACACGGAAGTGGTTGATCCGGTGGTCGAGGCGACTTGCACGAAGCCAGGCAAGACGGAAGGCAAGCACTGCTCCGTCTGCAACGAAGTTCTCGTTGCACAGAAAGTGGTTTCTGCCAAGGGTCATGATTGGGATAGTGGCAAAATTTTAAAGCAACCTACCTATGGAGAAAACGGTGAAATGCTCTACACCTGCGCTATATGTGATGAGTATAAAACTGAAATTATTCCTAAGCTGGTGAATGGCGGAGGCGGTACTGGTGGCGCTGGCGGTGGCAGTTCTTCTGCTGGTAGCACAACCAAGACTGAAACGACCATCAACCCTGATGAATCTACCACCAAAACCGAAACAAAACCCGACGGCACAGTGGTCGAGACTACCACCGGTAAGGACGGTTCGACCAGCAAGACCACGACCAAGAAGGACGGCAGCTCCGTGACCGAGAGCAAGACCGCCGACGGCACGACCGGCACGGTCAAGACCGACAAGGACGGCAAGACCGAGGCGGAGGCCAAGATCAGCAACAAGGCGGTCGAGGACGCGAAGAAGTCTAGCGAGGCGGTCAAGGTGCCCACCGAGGTCAAGGCGGGCAAGGACAGCAATTCCGCCCCGACCGTCAAGGTCGAGCTGCCGAAGAACGCAGGTGAGACGAAGATCGAGATCCCGGTTTCCAACGTGAACTCCGGCACGGTTGCGGTCATCGTCCACGAGGACGGCACCGAGGAGATCGTCAAGAATTCCAAGCCCACCGAAGACGGCGTTCAATTGACTGTAGACGGCAATACGGTGGTGAAGATTATTGATAACTCCAAGGATTTCATTGACACCCGTAATCATTGGAGTCGAGATGAGGTCAACTTCGTCGCTTCCCGTGATATATTCAATGGCGTCGGGAATAATCTCTTTGGTGTCAGTCAGCCCATGACCCGTGGCATGGTGAATACTGTGCTGGCAAGACTTGCGGGCATTGATACCACACCCAAGAATGGCCAGAAGTGGTACGAGGTTGGTACCGAGTGGGCCAAGAGCAAGGGCATCACAGATGGCACGAACCCCGAGGCGAGCGTGACGCGCGAGCAGCTTGCGACGCTGCTTTATCGCTTCTATGGTTCACCTGCGATTAGCGGTACGCTGCGCTTTGCGGACGCGGGAGCAGTCAGCGCTTACGCGCAGGATGCGCTTCTTTGGGCGACGCAGAACGGCATTATGAACGGCGTCGGCAATAACTGTGTCGCGCCGAGCGCAGATGCCCAACGCGCGCAGGTCGCCGCGATGATGGCGCGGTACCTCAAGAACGCGGACTAAAGCCGAATACGGCACAGCAAGGAGGGGCGGTCCGATGGACCGCCCCTCAGTAAGCGTAAAACGTAACCGCATATAAAAGGCCGCCATCTCAAGTAACCGTCAAAGCTGAGGGCGGCTGGACAGACATGGGACAATAGTAGCGGAACATTGCGAAACTTCCCACCACTATAATGTTCAGGGTGTGAAGTAAATGACGAGCAATGAACTGAAACACGAAGCCAAGAAGCAGGAATGGAACATAGCTATACAGGAATGCCGGGGCAGCGGTCTCTCCGTAAGCGAATGGTGCCGGCAGCAAGGTGTTACAACAACACTCCTGGCAAGTTTCTCAGGCATCCCTCTTTCTTTTGCGGAAGCTCAAATCCTGCCAAGTAAAAAAACCGTTAAAATGCTGCGCAGCGGATTGAAAAAATGAGCCAACAGGACTATTTTATACAAGGTGAGTGTGTAAAATCAAATTTTTTAGGGGGAGGCGGATAAAAATGCCGCACCGAAAGAAGATTTTACTCTCAGACAGTAATGAAGCCTTCAGTATGCTCCTGACGGATTCCCTGCGTGAGCGCGGAGACTTCCGTGTATTCCACGCAAGGGATGCGGACGAGACAACCGAGGTGCTCCATCGGCACCGACCTCACGTTCTTCTGCTGGATTTTCTGCTGCCGCACAAGGGCGGCTTTCACGTTATGCAGCATCTGCGCGAGGATGGGTATAAAATCTCGACGATTTTTATGACAGCTCTGCCGACGCACAAGGTCATAGAGGAGGCATACCGTCTGGGCGCAAGCTTTGTGCTCCCAAAGCCTTTTACGGCACGGGCGCTGGCCGAACGGATACACGATGCACTGCACAGTGATCGGTCCTAATTTGCACACATCAAAAATAGTGACCGCCATCTCAGTGAGCGAACGGCTCCTTGAGATGGTGGCCTTTTATATCCCCATCTACGCTGCTGAGGGCGACAGCGTTATGAAGCTGCTCACGTCCGGCTTCTCCGGCAACGCGACTACTGCTCTTGCCTACATCCTGCTCGGTACCTTCGCTACGGCGATCGCTACCACCGGCCTTGCCGACATTGTCTCCAAGAAGCTGAGCAAGATCATTGGCACCACTTCTCGGCATGATCACCCTGATTGCCTGCCTGTCTCAGAACCTCATCCCCATTCACATCGCTTATATCCCCATCCTGATTCCTCCCATGCTCGTGCTGATGAACAAGATGCGCCTCGACCGCCGCGCTGTGGCTTGCTGCCTTGCCTTCGGTCATAAGGCTCCCTACATTCGATTTCCACTGCACGGGCGACGCGCTCTACATGATGAGCTTTTTGCTGTGCCCTGCGGAACGGCACCGGCCGGAACAGGAAGACGAGTAAGGGGCGCGCATATCGCTTGCGCCGCGGGCGGTTCCAACCGCTGCCAGCGCTTCCACGTCCCACTGGATCGGCTCCATGCCTATCGAGCGGATGGTGGAGATGACGTGGTCGTCATACTCGCCGAACGGGCAGCGGATGAGCGTCGGGCGGACGCCGGTCAACGCCTCGATCTTATCGTTGCAGGTGTTCACGTCTGCGATGATCTGGTCGGCGGTGAGGGAATTATAATGATCATGCGCGTTGGAGTGGTTCATGAGCTCATTGCCGCTGTCCACGATGGCCTTGGCCTGTTCGGGATACTGATCCGCCCAGTTGCCCACGACAAAAAAGGTACAGGTGACACCGTACTCCTTGAGCACGTCGAGG
>OHLR01000558.1_pt1 | contig 17301 bp, 16 predicted proteins | sample 1569141 | NCBI WGS metagenome assembly OHLR01 (sample SAMEA3879553, study PRJEB24766) | human gut metagenome | biome: human-associated habitat; feature: feces | place: USA | collected 1985/1987
TCATTAGTCATGATTTCCTTATTGTTGATGGCTCCTATGCATATTTATTCTAGTGATACTTTCACTATACAGGAAAAGACTAGAGTACATCAGCAAACTGTACAGCTAACGGGAGTTGTATTAGATATCCAAGGTTTCCCTTTAGTTGGTGTAAATATTATGGAAAATGCCACAAATGGTACGATTACAGACATTGATGGCAAATTTTCTATTAAAGTAACTCCTCAATCTGTATTGCATGTTTCTTATATTGGATATGTTACGCAGACAGTCAAAGTCGGAAATAAGAAGAATATATCCATAGTTATGGAAGAAGACTCTAAGACCCTAGAAGAAGTTGTAGTTGTAGGTTATGGATCACAGAAGAAAGTATCAGTAACGGGTGCTGTTGCTGCCATTCAAACAAAAGAATTAAAACAGAGTTCAGCTGCAAATTTATCAACAGCGTTGGCTGGACGTATGCCCGGTTTGACAGCTATGCAGACTTCGGGACGTCCTGGTGGTGATGATGTTACTTTAAATTCTTATCTTATTGACAGATTGATTTGAAAGACAAACGCTTATAGAAGTTTTAAAAAGTTTCGGGTAACGATTTGGAGATTGTGCTAATTTCAATATTTTACAGCCTCATACTCATGAGTATAACTCTTCTTTGAACAAAGGTAAGAATATTTTTTGGATTAAAGAAAAATCCCGAAGGGAAAAATAAAAAATATTTGGGAGAGAGGATTGGAAAAATTCAAGAGAGGGAGGTTGAGGGATTAAGTGAGGGAAATCGCATAATCGATTTGTAGTTATCGAAAAAGTCATATTCGAAATCCCTGTATATTGCTTCTACCGGCGATTACACGACCGGAAATTATATAAAAAATGACCCCAATCAAGAAGTATTTTATGTTTCTCGGTTGGGGTATAAAGGTTATTTGAATTGTAGCCATACCTCATATATTCAAGCTGCCTTCCTTTAAAGGAATATGCAGTGACGATTTCATTTCCATGTCTGCGAAACTTGGTAACAACATCTTTTAAAGGTGCCTGGAATTGCTGGCAGTTATGTACATATCCGAATTCTGATTTTATGCGTGTTTACTCATAAAATTAGACTCTATATCTGCTTGCACAGGTTATCATTATACTATTTCCTGTAAATAACATTTGGGAATATAATTGGTGGCGACCAATATCAGCAAGCCTTCAAAAGGAACAACCAGCCGTTTGTTCTTTTTGATACGTTTGTAATATCCCACTACCCCAGCATATTCCCCACCTGTCACCCGGTATTTTTCGGCGTTCTTCACGAGATTGTCATCATACGGTATCTGTTCGAAACCGTCCTCCATGGAAGAAGTGAGCATGATGAACATGTCCATCTCTTCATCCGGAATGGAAGCTGGAATCTGGGTACCGGGACGATGATACACCATGGCTTTCTCATCGAGAATCGAATTCAAGGAAGAGATATAGTCATCATCGCAACGCAGGAACATCAACATGGCGACAAGCGGAACCCGCCTGATCACGACTTCCCCATCCGGTTGCGGATAGCTTCTGGTTTTCATCGGGATATAACTCTCAATCCCGTCACGTGACAATGTGGCCTTGATTTCCGAAAAACGGTTATAGAAAACCTTCAGGGCATACCATTTTTTCATCATGACCTATTGATTCCTTTTTTTATGATTTCCAGTTCCAATCGAACCTTTCGACATCTTCCTCCACGAGCAGATCTCCTGACTGTACCTCAATAAAGAGCAGATCGGTCATGGCCTTGACGGCATGTCTCATGCCCTTCCTAATACAGACGGTGTCTCCACGGCCGATTCTAGTCATTTTCCCATCAAGAGCCAGCATACCCTCGCCATCAATGAATGTCCAGACTTCATCGCGATAGCGGTGAGCCTGATAGCTTATGCTCTTACCGGCTTTTATCTTTAACTGCCTGGTAAGAGTCTCATATCCGTCAGGAAAACTCACCGTATCGATAACCTTATATTCTCCCCAGAGACGCTCCTCATACATCGGGCGGCATTGCAAGCGGTCCGCATATGTTTTGATGTGCTCGCTCCTGCCTTTCTCTGAAACCAGGATGCCATCGCATGAAGCGGCTATTACCATGTCTTTGGCACCGATGCACATGACAGGTATTTCCAATTCGTTGATCACATGGGTGTTTTCAGATTTCTCGTCCATCACCACGTTACCGATGCAACGCTCTTTCAGTTCATCGGTAAGCACGTTCCATGTGCCGAGATCTTTCCATTTCCCGTCGTATGGAACGACAGCCACAGACTTCGCTTTCTCCACCACCTCATAGTCAAAGCTGATCTTTGGCAGTTCCTCATATCGGAGGCGTACCTCCTCAAAAGTATCGTATGCGAGATAACTCTTTACGATGTCAATCATATATCCGAGACAGAAAGCGAACACGCCGCCATTCCAAAATGCGCCATCTGCGATAAATCTTTCAGCAGTGGCGACATCCGGCTTTTCTATAAAACGCTCCACTTCATATATTCCGTCTGTTTTGCGATGCTTTTGAAGTATCACATAACCGTATTTGGCGGACGGATAGGTGGGCTTTATGCCCATCAGTACAAGATCAGCCACATTATTCTGCACTGCTTCCGCCATTTCCGCTATAGTTTGAAAATAACGCTCTTCCGTATACGGGTCGCATGGCATAACAATGACTGTTTCATTCTTGTCGCATTTCGCTGTTTTCTCCAAATAGGCGGAAGCGAGACAGATTGCAGGGAAGGTATCCCTACGGCTAGGTTCGGTGACGACAGTCACATCCTCACCGAGCTGATTGGTGATGGCATCCTTTTGAAATACACTTGTAGCGATTGTAACCGGGCAGGAAAGTCCCGATTCCTTGATCTGTCGTATGACACGCTGTACCATAGATTCCCTGCCTCCGTCCGGGGAAGGAAGCAGTCTGAGGAATTGTTTGGAGCGGGATTCGTTTGAAAGCGGCCACAGCCTTTTACCTGAACCGCCGGATAAGAGTATGATTTGCATGATTATGTTGTGAAAGTTATCTTTCCGCCCTCATCGGGTTGTTTAAGAAATCCTCGTAGGAAAGACGGATGCCTTCCTCCAGTTCCGTCTTGTATGTCCATCCGAGCGAAGTCGCTTTCGAAACGTCAAGCAGCTTGCGGGGGGTACCGTTCGGCCGTGAGGTGTCCCAGCGTATCTCGCCGGTGTAGCCGATTATCTTTGCCACTAATTCTGTCAGTGCCTTTATGGTCAGTTCCTTTCCTGTTCCGGCGTTTACTGTCTCGTACCCCGAATAGTTGTTCATCAAGAATACGCAGAGATTGGCCAAATCATCCACATAGAGAAACTCTCGCAACGGGCTACCGTCACCCCAGCAGGTCACCTCTTTCAAGCCCGCTTCCTTCGCCTCATGAAAGCGGCGGATAAGCGCCGGTAACACGTGGCTGTGCTCGGGGTGGTAGTTGTCATTCGGCCCATAGAGATTGGTGGGCATCACGCTGATATAGTCCGTGCCGTACTGGCGGTTGAGAAACTCGCAGTATTTCAATCCAGAGATTTTTGCCAATGCGTATGCCTCGTTGGTCTTTTCCAGTTCGGAGGTTAGCAGGCAGCTTTCAGGCATCGGCTGGGGTGCCATACGCGGGTATATGCACGATGAACCGAGAAACTCCAGCTTCCTGCAACCATTGCGCCATGCCGAGTGGATGACATTCATCTCCAGTATCATGTTCTCGTACATGAAGTCCGCCAATGCCGATTGGTTGGCGATGATACCGCCCACCTTTGCTGCGGCGAGGAATACATATTCGGGCTTTTCTTCGGCGAAGAAGCGTTCTACGGCTTCCTGGCGAGTCAAGTCCAATTCTTTGTGCGTGCGTGTGATGATATTCGTATATCCCTGGCGTTGCAGTTCCCGTACAATGGCAGAGCCTACCATTCCACGGTGTCCTGCCACATAGATTTTTGCGTTCTTCTCCATTGTTTTCTCGATTATTTTACGATTCCTTTTTCGAGATATTCGGCAAGGTTGGTTCTTACCTGTTGCGATGCACGTTCAACGGCCACTTTTGCCATATCGGCATCCACCATGATTTTTACAAGTTGCTCAAACGATGTCTTCTGCGGATTCCAACCCAGTTCACGTTTCGCTTTCGACGGGTCTCCCAAAAGATTTACCACATCGGTTGGGCGGTAGAAGTCGGGAGAAACCTCGACAAGTACTTTACCGCTCTTGCAGTCGATGCCTTTTTCGTTTTCACCTTCACCCTCGAAACGCAGTTCGATTCCGGCATATCGGAAAGCCGATTGGCAGAACTCACGTACCGAATGCTGCTCGCCGGTGGCAATGACAAAATCTTCTGGCTTGTCATTTTGGAGGATCAGCCACATACACTCCACGTAATCCTTGGCATAGCCCCAGTCACGGAGCGATGACAAGTTACCTAAATACAATTTATCCTGCTTGCCTTGGGCAATACGTGCAGCGGCAAGGGTTATCTTGCGGGTAACGAACGTTTCTCCGCGGCGTTCCGACTCGTGGTTGAACAGAATACCTGAACAGCAGAACATGTTGTACGCTTCGCGGTATTCTTTGGTAATCCAGAACCCATACTGTTTCGCTACGGCATAGGGAGAATAGGGATGGAAAGGAGTATTCTCATTCTGGGGTACTTCTTCCACCTTGCCGTATAGCTCTGACGTGGAAGCCTGATAGATACGGCAGGTATCAGTCAGATCACATTGGCGCACAGCTTCCAAAATGCGTAGCACACCGGTTGCATCGACATCTGCGGTAAATTCTGGCGAATCAAACGAAACCTGTACATGGCTCTGTGCAGCAAGGTTGTATATTTCGTTTGGCTTTACTTTTTTCACCACTTGTAAGATACTCATCGAATCGCCGAGATCGGCATAATGAAGGTGGAAGTTAGGATGTCCTTCCAAATGAGCGATACGTTCACGAAAATCGACCGATGAGCGGCGTATAGTACCATGCACGTCATATCCTTTTTCTAAAAGCAATTCAGCAAGATACGATCCATCCTGTCCGGTGATACCGGTAATTAAAGCTGTCTTCATATAAATATCAAATTTGTGATGTGTTATTTTCGTGAAACTTTAGTTTCAATGATCTCATATATTTTGTAAATGTATCTCAACGATTCAAGCAAAATATTACTGTAAACTCCATTATCCTTGAATGCTCGCTGGTGATCTCGTAAAATTTGTCTATGGCTGGATAATCCGCTGGTCGATGCACCTCCTGTACGCATTGTTACAAAATCCATTGGGATGTATCGGAGTCGTATTCTATGGACGAATATTAATCGTAACAGACATTCAAAATCGGCAGCAATTTTGTATGACAAATTGAAGCCGCCGTATCTCTCATATATTTCTTTGTGGCAATAAAAACTCGGATGGGCGGGCATAAAGCCGAGACGCATCCAACGGCGATGAAAAAGCTTCGAGGAGTAATAACGGGTACATTTTTGCAAGTCATTGTCTTGTACATAATGTATATCGCCATAAACAGCATCTATGTTACCGTCTTCAAATGCAGATGCCACTGTTGAAAGCACAATATCGCTGGTATAAAAATCATCGCTATTAAGTATTCCTATGATATCGCCTGTCGCCATTGCGATACCTTTATTCATGGCATCGTATATTCCTTTGTCTTTTCCGCTGATATAACGTAATTTACCTTGATATTCAGGCTCTAATTCATGTACGATTTCCATTGTGCTATCTGTTGAACCACCATCCACGATAATATGCTCTATATTTGGATAGGATTGTGACAACACACTCCGCATCGTGTAACGCAAAGTTGCACTGCTATTCCATGTAGCAGTGATTATTGATATTTTCATCAGATTAAATTAAATTGATAGTTTGATTACGATTCAAACATTACCCGTTCTGCGACTTTAACCGCAGGATTCCCACGATATATCGAATATGGCATTAAGTCTTTAGAGGCTATGGAACCGACAGCAAGAACACTATGTAAATGCATTGTTACTCCGGGACAAACAGTGGATTGAGCACCAACCCATGCACCATCTTCAATAACAATAGGTTTTACCATGAGGTCAAATGTCGGGCGTTTATAATCATGGTTACCACATAATAACATAGCTCCTTGACTTACACATACGTTGTTGCCTATTTTTACTTTGGCGAGATTGTCTATCCATACATTTTCACCAATCCAAGAATAATCACCGATTGATAAATTCCATGGATATTTAATATTGACCCCGGGCTTTATTACAACTCCTTTCCCTATTTTTGCTCCAAAAAGGCGCAGCAGGCGTACCTTAATTACCGATAAAGGCTGTAAACTACATTTTACAAATAAGATGTTACAAAAATACCATAGAATATTTTTGAAATTTCCAGCTCCTATATGATACCACGAATTATCGTATAAACTAAGATCAGTCTTCATACACAAAATCAGGTTTGGATGCTTGACCTAAAACCCATTCATAAAGTGACTTCATTTTAGCACCAAGCACATCTACGGAATAGTTATTACACATTAGCGATTTTCCATTCATTCCCATATTGAAACGAATGTCTTTTCCTACGTTATAAGCTTTTAGTATGGTTTGCGTTATTGTGTCTTGATCATTGTTAATCCACCAACCACAATTGTAAGATTCCAATTCCTTCCAAGGCGTTCCTTTAGATGCGATAACTGGTACTCCACGAACTAATGCTTCCGATACGATATTCCCGAAATTCTCAAAATCACTGGGAACGACCAATACTGATAGTTCCGTAATTGCCTTATCTTTTTCCTCTCCAACAAGAAATCCTGTGAATCTCACATTGGAAAGTTTTAATCTCTTGGCTTCATCATATAAAAATTTTTCGTAAGACTTATCTCCGGAACCAATAATTACTAATTCCATTTCATCAATATTATGACGTAATGTGTTTATGACATAAATAAGTCTTTCTATACGCTTTCGAGAATGTATTCGTCCCAAGTAACCAATTCTGAAAGTAGGCTTTGGCGGTATTTCTTTTTGGACAAATTTGGTAATGTCAATAGGATTGGGGATTATAGCTACCGGATTAGAAAAACCTAATGCACGATAATGGTTCATTTCTTCTACGCATGTCGCTTGTATGCATGCCGCTTGTTGTAAATCATTTCGTTGATAAAGAGCAAGAGAAAGTTTTTTTATAACAGACGACGCAGCTAAAGCCTGAGGATATAACATTCCTCGGAGCGTAACGATGTAGGGAATTTTATATTTCCGTGCGTGACTTGCTGTAGCATGGCTTAGATAGAGCCATAAGCCTTGAATATGAAATAAATCAGCATTCAGATTTCGCAAGACTTTTCTTATATTCGGAACGTACCCCCAACGGCGATTTAAAATTTGTTCCGTATAGTGGATATCAATATCGTCAGCGAGCAGTCGCTTATGATTATCCAATGGAGCCATTAATAGCGATGTGTTTACATTATTTCGCTCTAATCCTTTGATAGTTAGATAGGTACTAAGGGCTGGTCCTCCGTATTCAATATCCAATGTTCCAGAGTGAATTATTTTCATATTTATAGTTGATTATATAGCGATTTGTATTGTCTTGCGATATTTTGAGGAGAAAAACGCATGATGTTTTTCCTGCCATTTGATATTAAACTCGCCCTTAATTTATTATTATCCAATAGTTCGATAACCCCATGACGTATATCTTCAATCGAATAGGGGTTTATAAAATATGCGGCATTACCAGCAACTTCATGTAGAACATCTATATCGCTTGCGAGAACAGGAATTCCGATTAAATTCGCTTCTAAGATAGGCATACCGAAACCTTCATAAAAAGATGGAAATGTGACCACATCAGCTAGGGTATACAGTTCTAAAACTTTGGAATATGGAAGATTGTAATAGTTCTCATACTCTACGCCCGATGAATCTGCTAATAGTTGTTGTTCTTTAGTCATAGCTCCGATAACAACAAGTTGTATAGGAAGATTCGTAATAGCTCTGAAAACACCTTCCAGATTTTTATTTGCTTTTGTGCCTATATGTAAAATCGTCTTTTTTGTCGAAGCCATTCTACGGGGAACGGTAGGTGATATGATCTGCAAGTCATTAATGGGATTATTCACAACAGAGATTTTCTTTTCCGCAAAAGGACACAACAGGACAAGTTCGTTTTTTGTAAATGAACTGATGACTGATACCTTGCGAGCTATTAACAGTGGAAGATTAAACCATAACCATTTTTTTATTGTTTTCGCAATTCTTCCACCTCTTATAATAGACTGAACATCATGGATTGTAATCAACGTTCTACATCCTGTACCCAATGCGATATAATGGACTTCTCCCGTTATATGATTGATGTCTCCACGATGTTTTCGGGCAAAATGTATGTTTTTGACAATAGCTGAAATACTAGCTCCGGAACACGGTAATTCTAACAATTCAACATCATCTCCCAAGTATTTGATTAATGAATTGAATATTTCCTCGATACTATTAGCTTCCGGACGTTTTTTTCTAATAAATATCACAGTCTTTCTCTTGCGCATCTATCTGGTTTATAGTAATATTTAATCCAATCATAGTGAAATACATCATATAAGCAAACCAATTGTACAGGCATAACTGTACATAGAAGGTCATGGGAAGAATTATAATTGTCGTAGCCCAAGAAAGAACCGCTAAGTATTGATTTCCTATGGAACGACTAATCCTAAACATGTATATCAATGTGTGAAGTCTTATTGCTGTAATTATTAAAAAACCAAAAAAACCAAATTCAATCATAACTCGACCTATCTCTTCTTCCCAATCAACTAATGATGGTTGGATTAAAAAAGATTGAACAGACATATTTGCGATTCCGACTCCATTACCGAATGCTCCTGCATAATTAAACATTCGCGAAATATCAAAAGTGCGAGTTATACGTGTATCTACGTCATAGGATGAAGATGTGGCGCGAAGTATAAAATTATCTATAGCGGCAATTCCATATATGTCATAGTATATATATGCACAACACACTATTAATATGATTCCGAGAATTAATTTTGTATTCCTTCGAAAAATCCATTCATATACAGATGTTCCTATGACAACCAAGCTGCCTAAAAGAACTACGCTACGCGATCCCGTCATGAAACAACCCAACAAAGCAATAATAAATAACGTTGTTATAATCCACTTTGTAGTAGAATCCCATTTCAAAGAAAGCAATAATGTCGTAAAGACCAATGTTATTATACAGAAATCACCTAATGGAGTCATATAAGAGAACACGCTACACACACGTACTGCCCCACCCACCATGGCAATACCATTTTTCATCTCCATTGCATATTTGTTGATGTATGCATAAGGAGGGCTTGCATATTGAATAATGGCAAGAATCAGAACGATAAAGGCAATAACAGCCCCTCCTATAACAAATCGGTTTAATCGCTGCTTGCTGTCAATACATGCAGGTATGGCATATATTAGAATTATGGGACTTAAATATTGTACTATAGTGATTCCTCCGACAATGCAACCGTTAATTAAAAAAGTTATACCTATTGCCGAAAAAATAACCATAAAACCATATATTGTATATGTCCTGTCAAAAGGAGTAGGAATCTTTTCTAATCCATTATGTCTTTGAAGTAAATAGAAAAAGGCTATTGTAATTAATAGTAAGTACTTTATTGAATACAATAAGGTGCCCGGCGCACCAGGAATAATCCACTTTCTAAGCACTCCCTCCAAAAATAGATATAGAAAAAAAACAATGAGGCATTTTTTCATTTATTTGTAGTGACTTTAAGTAGGAATTCATTATATCGTTGTCCGTATGCCTGCCATGAAATGTTGGATACTGCATCTTCTGTCAGGTAGCTGCGAACACAGTTTCGCGGTTGCTGTTCAGCTTTTTTTAAGGCTTTAAGCAGGGTTTCTGACAATGATTCTACGGTATACTCTGGCATCTCAAATAAAAATTCATGATCATTAACTAATTTTTTTAAGTCAGGACCGCCTGTGTAATGTGAATAGACCAACGGCAGTCCACAAATCATAGCTTGAAACAAAACTAAACCGAATCCATCTTGACGAGATGGCAAACAAAATATTTTTGCTTTCGAATAAAAATAAACCAACTCTGGCTGATTGACAGGATCTACATGACAAAATTGTTTGCTTTGTTTTGGAAATGCATAATCAATAATCGCTCCCACATGTAATAAAGACAATCCTCTTTTCTTGCATGCCTCCACTAAAATATCCACACCTTTTTGGAGAGACCAATTCCCGACGAATATAATGTCGTATCCATCAGACTCAAGGGGTAACGGATGAAACATTTTTAAATTAACGCCATAGGGATTTACAAATAGTTTGTCGATTTTTTCTCCTTCTTCAATAAAACTTTCTTTGGCATGTAGGGATGGTAATATTACATAATCTGCTATTCCATATTGTTCAAGTTCGATTGTTATATCTTTTTTATATACTTGCCTAGCGGATGGAATACTGCTCAAAATGTTATTTTGCGACAAAATGTGCCGACATCCACGGTCGCAAAAAAACAATGCATGATATCGATTTTTTGCTTTTTTTGCACTCAATAATGCACAGCCACTCAAACCAATTAATATGTCACATTTTCTCAAATATAGAGACGATAAAAAATCGACCAACCTTACGATCCAATAATATAAATGTCGATTACCATCTTTGGGGAGTTTGAATTTTCGGAAAATGAACATTAGTGGTGCACATATATAAAAGAAGGATACTACCCTCTCTGCTGGAAATCCGAACTGTTTACAACGTTTTTTGGATACCATTGTGTAAAAAGTCACATCGTGCCCATTCTTTATATGCATAATCGACATATCAAGCAAGTGGGAACGTCCTGGACTAACGACTGCAATTTTCATTTTGTCATATATGTTTTTATGTAAGTCAATAAATCACCACCTAAAAGAGATTCAATGCAAATATCGGAGTGTACGACTTTTCTATCACGAATTTTTTTCGCTGGATTTCCTCCAACTACAGTCATAGGAAGAATATCTTTTGTCACTACACTCCCTGCTCCTATAACAGCACCATAACCAATGCGTCGGACATTGGGCAATATTATTGAATTCGGACATATCCAAACATAAGGTTCTATCTCCAATCCTTTACTAGGCTGAATATGATTCCATTCGGAAGAGTCTATGTCATGAGTACTTGATATGAAACTTACATTGTTCCCAATAATTACATGATGTCCAATATGCATAGGATATAACATGGAGGTAAAGTCGACATGATATCCAATCGAAACATTGCTGTCGACAATTACACCGTGGTTGAATTTTTTTGCTACTGCAACGGGGATTGTTACAGATCTATCAACAATTGCTCCTTTAGCACGAGCAACGAGTCTTGAATATGAAAACTTCAGAAATGAAGGAATTCTCACAAACAATCCAATAAGAAAATGTATATATCCTCTTTTTCTGATACGTGATTGATATATGGTTTCCATTGTATGATTAATAAATTTTTTTAAATAAAAAAGCCATAAATAAGAGTGTCGTATGACTTAGTATTATAGGTAGAGACAATATATTCAATATGATTTTTCGCTTAGTTGATAATGGATAATATTCTTTCTTCATCTGACGGATATATTTTTTTTCTCTACGTAGTATCCTTATACCCTCTTTGTTTAACATATGAGAATGAAAATATAGATTGTATATCGCCAAGATACGTTGACTATACCCTGTACGAGTCAACACTTCTGCTTTATATTTTTCATCCGATATTTGGAACTTTTCGAATAGTTTTGGGATGATTGACAAAAAACGGTCAGAAGCATCGAACAGTTTCTGTACTTGTAACTTCCCTATTCTTGAAAGGGAATTGTTTGAATCTTTTCCATAGTACATATAATAGTATCCACAAAAATTAGAAAGAATAATATTCTCAATAAGGAAATAATATGAGTACACAAATATGTGATCTTCATGATATGATAGATCTGTATGGAAACGTAAACATTTTTTCTTGATTTCCTGCAAATCAAATAATTTATTAGTTGGGCCTCCGTCACGAAAAAGATTATACCGAACAATTAAGTCACGTGCAGTCACTTCATTCAACGTACTTTCATCAGCATATTGAAATGAAACATATTCCTCCGAGGGTGTCTTGGTTATCAATCCGCTAACTACTATTGATTTTCTTTGTGGGTTACATCTTACAAAGTCTGCAATATATTGAGAACTAATCCAATCATCACTATCAATAAAAGTTATAAAATCGCTACATTCCGGGCGCTACCGACTCCTCCATTCCGTTTGTGGAAAGTCCTTATTCTATCATCTTTCTTTGAATAGCCATCACAAATTCTACCACTATCATCTGATGAACCATCATCGATTAATAGCAATTCCCAATTTGCATACGACTGGCTTAATACACTATCAATGCACTTGTTTATATATCTTTCAGCATTGTAAACAGGAATTACTATCGAAATTAAAGGTTGCATTGTTCTGTTTCCGCACATAAATCTATATTTAATCCACTGATTTCACACCCCATGTTGTAAATTGTAACATTCAATCGAATTTTAACTACAATATTCGTATATGCCCCCTCAATTCCCACATTTGCATATACAATTACGTAACCTGAGGAAGTTTTCAAACCCTATAATACTGCAAATTCTATCAGCTTTTGAACCTTTGTGAGGATGAGAAGGCTCTAAGCCTAATTTTGTTATTTCATTCTTTGCTTCCCTGTAAATCTGGGAATTGAATTGTGCCTTGCACATTACCAAAGCAAAATTTCTAGCAACCCCTTTATAAGCCTCTGCCGATGTTGTCTGTGCGAACAATATTTTTGCTTGCTCTTTATATGATTCTAATAAGGAAGTCAATTTGGCATCGCTAAAAATATCATAGGTACTTAAAGACGCATGTCCCCTACGGTAGTATACTTTCGCCTCTGGACAGAATATAACTTTGGAAGCTAAAGCTAGAACTTTTGAAAAATAAACGCCATCGTCGTTAATTGTAAAACGACAGTCCCAGTATCCGGCACCCTTTATCAATTCTCGCGATATCATCCAGCAGGAAATCAACATCATTTCACCCTTGTTCAACATTTCTATAAGCATGTCAATCGGAGTATGGTAATTTTTATAAACGCACCGTTTGGGAAATGTACTTTCTTCAATGTTCAAATAAAATGTATCCCATTTACATGACACTATAGTGTACGGATCGTTCTCTCGCAATATTTCTATTTGACGTTGAACCTTATGGTGAGAAATAAAATCATCACAGTCCATAAACATTATATATTCGCCTGTAGATTCTTTTAAAGCTCTGTTTCTCGCCGAAAATGCGCCCTCATTTGGTTGAGAAAATACTTTTACCCCCCCCTCCGTTTAGATTTGTTAACATATTGTTTCGCAATATTATACGAGTCATCGATAGAGCCGTCATCTACAATTATCAGCTCAATATTCCGATATGATTGTGCCAAAATATTATCAATGGTATAGGGTAAAAATCTGGCTCCATTATAAACCGGCATGCATATAGAGACTAAGGGATATTCCGATTCTTGCATTGCTTTATTCTATTAGTTATAAACATTATGATTTGTTGGCGTTCGATGGAATTTATTCCAAGCGAAAAGCAAATAGTTATACACAGCAATTCACTTAAACATAATCCACAGAATATTTCCCAGTTAGTATTTGAAAGGAATGATTTTATAAAAAGATGGATAGCAACAAGAACAATTGTGACTTTTCCTATCGGGTATAAAATCTCTTTGGAATATTCCCGATATGAAAATTCTATATATGGTAACACTATCCATATACGAGCTATTTGGGCAATATACTCGATACACAAGTAGGAAACCATTACCGTAAACAGGGAAAATTGAAAATACCTCAATCCGATATAGGCCACAGGTACAGCCATCAGTAAAATTGTTCCTTCTATTATCTGGAATCGTTTGATTTTTCCGGTTGCGTTTATGGATTGTATCAATGGCTGGCGTAATGGAGTTATGAAACATACCAATAAAATAATCCGTACTAAAAACACAGTATCTTCCGGAATACGTACTAGCCATAGGTTCAATATAAATTCAGTATAATTCAATATCGGAAATGCGACCATCAGCATAAGATAAAATCCATATTTAGAACATATAATTACCAGTCGTCTCATATATGACAGATTGCCACCCGCATAAGATTTTATTATTTGCGGTTGTAATGCCATTTGATAACTTTGGATAAAGGTATTAGTAATATTTTGAATTTGTACGGATATGCCTCGGGCAGCATTGACAACAGGACCAAAGAACATATTTAAAACAATATTCAAACCTTGCCCACAACCAACAAATGCAAGGTCTCCATTAATCTTCCACCCTATAAAAACCGCCATCTGTTTTGTCAGATGCTTATCAAAGCCCATATGAGAATGGGTGACTGAGAAATTTTTACGACAAAACCATCCATAAATAATACGCACTGTTATTTGTAAGACACACATGAGGATCGCATATACTATTAACCTGTCAGCATTACCCAAAAGTAGTAACGAATAAACAATTCCTAATTTGGCTATTGACTCAAATACAGAAATATACGCAAAAGCATCCATTCGTTCATTTGCAATAATAAGCGAATTATAGGGTACACTTATCAATGAAATAGTACTAGTAAGCACAGAACATTGTAAAACCCAAAATGCTGCCCCCATGCGATCTGCCGGAATATTCATTTTATTATATAAAAACCATACTCCAACAATTTCAATTATGACTGCCAAAAACAAAGCTACGCTTCTGTGGATAATCAACAGAGTGGAAAATGTATGTCTTTCTTTATCTTTATCTCCTGCTCCTATTGCATACGTGAGAAATCTTGTAGAAGCACCGGCTAAAGACCCATTTACAAATCCCAATACGATTACGATTCCACCTACTACATTATAAATACCAAAATCTATAACACCTAAAATCTCCAGTACTGCTCGAGAAGTGAATACCGATATACCTGTAGTAATCAGCATTCGTATGTAAAGCATAATGGAATTCTTGGCTATACTGGTTCTCAACGTAAGCATGGCATAAAAAATTCTACTTTGTAGAAAGGTGTATTTAAATACGATAGCTAGTCTCTCCGAAATATATCCCTTGTATAAACTTTCTCTTTCACATCATCCAAACAAATATCATAACGGTTAGCGATGATGGCTTGACATTGCTTTTTGAAAGCATTTAGATTATTTAGCACCTTGCTTCCGAAGAATGTGCTTCCATCTTCCAATGTCGGCTCATAAACAATTATTTCCGCTCCCTTGGCTTTAATACGCTTCATTACTCCTTGAATGGATGACTGGCGGAAGTTGTCCGAATTCGATTTCATTGTCAGACGGTAGACACCGATTACGCATTTTCTTTCCTCATTGGGATTGAAATCTCCACGATTGTAGTAGTCGTAGTAACCGGCTTTATTCAATACTCTATCGGCAATGAAATCTTTACGAGTACGGTTGCTCTCCACAATAGCCTGTATCAAGTTTTCAGGTATATCCGCATAATTGGCAAGCAACTGTTTCGTGTCTTTGGGCAGACAATAGCCTCCATAACCGAATGACGGATTGTTGTAATGTGTACCGATACGAGGGTCTAGGCTCACGCCGTTGATGATAGCCTGTGTATCCAAACCTTTCATCTCAGCGTAGGTATCCAATTCATTGAAATAACTTACACGCAAAGCTAAATAGGTGTTGGCAAAAAGTTTCACCGCTTCTGCTTCGGTCAGCCCCATAAAAAGCGTATCAATATTTTCCTTTATCGCTCCTTCTTGTAGGAGAGTTGCAAAGGTATGTGCTGCTTCGTCCAAACGAATATCCCCTTTCGGCCTGCCTACAATGATACGGCTGGGGTAGAGGTTATCATACAAAGCTTTGCTTTCTCGCAGAAACTCCGGCGAAAAGATAACATTTTCTGTATCAAGTTTCTTTCGTACACTTTCGGTATAACCAACCGGAATGGTACTCTTAATGACCATGATGGTATTAGGGTTAACGCTCTTTACTAACTCGATGACTTCCTCCACATGTGAGGTATCGAAATAGTTCTTTACCGGATCGTAGTTGGTGGGAGCGGCAATAACCACAAAGTCTGCATCCCGATAAGCTGTCGCACCGTCAAGGGTGGCTGTCAAGTTCAATGGCTTTTCCGCCAAATACTTCTCAATATATTCATCCTGTATGGGGGATACCCGATGGTTTATCTTCTCCACTTTTTCGGGAATGACATCCGAAGCATCTGTTCATTCTTTGCCAGCCAGACTTATAATGGAATTATTTACATTTCAAATATTTATTTAGTATTGGGCGGCATCACCGCTTTGACTTTATTTTGGAAAATATTCTGCTTTGCAAGTATAATCTTCAGAAATTCTACACCACTCATGACTCGTATTGCACAACGGAAATTATTGTTTGACTAAACTTATTATTACGATATTACAATGAAAACGTATAAAATTGCCGTAGCCGGAACTGGCTATGTAGGAATGAGTATTGCCACGCTTTTGGCACAACATCATCAGGTGATAGCTTCCTACGATTGTGGCAAAGATGAATAACCAAATTGTCGTTGGCAAATGCTTTTTCTCCAAAAAGCCTATTGCGGACAAATAAATGCTTATTCCGTATAAGACACTGAGTACAATCATGCAAAAGCCAATAATTAATAGCATCTCCATCGTTTATACAGGTTACAATTTATAAACTTCAGGTATTTTGCCTTTCAGTGTTTTTACCCAGGCTCTATACGCATCCATAGCTGTTTTCTCTGACATTCTGATTCTGACATGAGAATCTATCTGTTCGGTTATGTCGGTCATATTTTGCAATAATAGCGTAAACGTATTCTTTGTGATTATCAGACATGGCATTTGCATTTCTTTGGAGAAACTTTGCAAGGTATCGTGTCCGTTTGACTTGCAGAATATCCATAATCTGTATGCCGAAAAACCGTATGCACACCATTCACCTATTGATTCATTATAATACAAATTGATAAATGAACCGTCGTTATGATATTCGTTTATTGTTATAGCTTGGGTATCCATAACCGTATTCAATAAAATAAAAGGGTAATAATCTGATTAGAAATCAAGTAGTTTTTGTACACTCCTTGTAATACTCGTACAAATGAACTTTTGAAATATATTGTAATTGTGAATGTCCGT
>OHLR01000568.1_pt1 | contig 17105 bp, 16 predicted proteins | sample 1569141 | NCBI WGS metagenome assembly OHLR01 (sample SAMEA3879553, study PRJEB24766) | human gut metagenome | biome: human-associated habitat; feature: feces | place: USA | collected 1985/1987
CGACCGCCGCCTGTGGCGGAAAAAGGGAGCAAAGCGCTGTCTGAAATAAGGAGCATAAGGAAGTGCGTCCATGCACAACGCAATGCGACTATATTTCAGACGGGGAGAGAGTAATCGTAAAAACAAAAGTGGATAGAAGAAAACAACTGTTTTTAGGGAGAGCGTTGATGAAAGTATGACTGTGAACAAGCCGCATTGGCGAGGTTGTAAGTTTGACATATTGCAATCACCGTCACTCGCAAGTTACCGTTATATCAATTTGTATTAGTGAATAATGACGGGACTTGTTTTTTTACCACATAATTTTTTTGTAGTCAGTAGGGCGTTTTTCGGACACCCACAGGTAAAGCAACATATCTACAGCACCATACCTTGACAACCAAAATCCGTTGTGATAATATCGTTTTGGCAACGGGAGTCCGTTAAACATATTTAATTTGGAGATATGAATTTATGAAAAAAGCAGTTTTATTTGACCTTGACGGCACATTGTGGCACACTTGTGATGTGATTTTGCCTGTGTGGAACGATATACTTAAAAAACATAAAGAAACAACAAAGCAAATTACACTTGAAGAAATGAACAGCTATATGGGAAAAACGGTTGAACAGATTGCGTCAATAATGTTGCCCGAACTTACGCTTGAAAATTCGGTCGCAATTGTAAAGGAGTGTTGTGCTGAACAGATTCCGTCACTTCGCAAAACGGGCGGTCATTTGTATGATAATCTTGAAAGTACACTTGAAATTCTTTCAAAGAATTATTTTCTCGGCATAATCAGCAATTGTCAATGCGGATATATAGAGGCGTTCCTGTTTGCTCATAAGCTTGAAAAATATTTCTCCGATTTTGAAATGTCAGGCAGAACAAATCTGACAAAGGGGGAGAATATAAAGCTTGTTATGGAGCGTAACGGCATTTATAATGCTTTGTATCTTGGCGATACAATCGGTGATCAAATTGCCGCAAAAGATGCAGAAATACCGTTCGTGTTTGCATCATACGGATTCGGCACAACGGAAAATCCCGAATATACAATCAGTTCGTTCAATGAATTGCCAAAAGTTGCAGAAAAAATTCTCGGCTGATTGCCAAAAAATAGGATGATGTCGGGATACAGCCTATCCCGATGTCATTTTTGTAAAAGCATAAAGTTTCAGTTTTTATGCGTTTTTTGCAGATAGAGAAAAAATTATGTAAGAAAATTGAAAAAACTTTCAAATATGTGTTGACAAGTTAAATGCCTTATGATATAATCTTGATTGTTGAGTTGAGAAACCGACAAAAATCTAATAAATGCGAGTGTGCTGGAATAGGCAGACAGGCACGTTTGAGGGGCGTGTGTTTCACGACGTACGGGTTCAAGTCCCGTCACTCGCACCATAGAAAAGGCTTGATACCATGTGTATCAAGCCTTTTCTGTTTGAACGGGTAAAACCGCTGAAACACTTGCCCGACACAAACACGGCTCAATGTTTTGGCAACCCGAAAAAATAAAAATACGGAACAGATTTCTGCTCCGTAAAAATTATTTAAAGAATATCCAACCTTCAACCTTGTCGCCGTCAACCATAAAAGCTTTTTCTGCAATCTCCGCAAGCGGCGAATCACTGTAACTGTCCGAATAAAAATTGTCAATTTTTCCGTCAGGAAAAGCCTCATAAAATCGTTTTACCTTTTCCTTGCCGTGACAGTTTACACCCGAATATTTTCCGCTGTGCATATCTACCTTTGACGCCATAAGGTTTTTTATTTTGAGCCTTTTGCAAACGGGTTTCAGCAAAAATTCGGGTGACGCCGAAATAATTACATCATCATCTTTCTTTTGCTCAAGGTAAAACGGTTTTATATTTCCTATGTATTCCTTCCAGAAATCATTTACATCCTTTTCAGTATCGCAATAGGTAAGAAATCTGTACATTTTTTCTTTAAAATCAGTTTTTGTACCTTTTTTGAATACATAGAATTTTAAAAATGCTCCCAAAAGCGATGGGGCAAGAGTGAGTATTTTTTTATGTCTTTTAAGGCAGAATAAATAGAAGTCGGCTGTTGAGTCCCCGTAGTAAATCGTTTTGTCAAAATCGTAAACATTCATAATATGCAAATTCCTTTTTAGTTTTGCAAATAATTTTTGATATTCAATTCTTAATAGAAGAGAACATCTGCACTATGATTATAATATGAGAAGAAAATTTTTGCAACATTTCCCGTTAACAAGCTCATTTTGGCTGATTATCCAAAGAATATACTGTTATTCTGTTGCTTTTAACTCTGTTTTGTTGTACAATATACTATGTATTATTGTATAAAGGAGAAAATCCGTGTTTGGTTATTTGCAGATTCAAAAGAGCGAACTGCTTGTTCGTGAATCCGAGGCTTATAAGGCTGTGTATTGCGGTCTTTGCAGGCAAATGGGTAAGGATTACTCCGTGTTTACAAGATTTACGCTAAGCTATGACTGCACATTTTATGCAATGCTTTTAATGTCGCTTAACCGTTCATGCAAAGGCTTTAAAAACGGCAGATGCACCTGTAATCCTCTTAAAAAATGCAAGTTTGCAACAGATTCGGGTGACGCATACAGAAAGGCTGCCGCATTTTCAATGATATCGGTTTATTATAAAATCATTGATGATATTCAGGACAGCGGATTTTTTAAAAAGCTGTTGTGCAGAATCATAAAGCCTTTCTTTTCTCATCAGAGGAAAAAGGCGGCAGATAAGTATCCCGATATGGACAAAGCAGTTTCTGATATGATGAAGATGCAGTATGACGCTGAACATTCGGAAAAGCCGTCTGTAGATATGTCGGCTCATCCAACGGCATTAATGCTCGCTGCTGTATTGTCGGCTGAGGCTCATGATGAAATTCAAAAAAGAGTTCTCTATGAATTCGGCTATCATATCGGCAGGTGGATTTATCTTGTCGATGCCGCAGATGATATAGAAAAAGATATCAAATCAAACGGATTTAATCCGTTTGTAAACAAGAAAACAGGTGAGGTAAAATCATCGGATTTTATAAAAGCGGTGCTGAATCAGTCACTTGCAAGGGCATATGATGCCTACAATCTTTTGAACTTTACCGATTTTAAGGGAATTTTAGATAATATGATGCTTTTGGGATTCCCTGCATCACAAAACAGAGTAACAAGCAAACTTGATACGGAGGTCAATAATGAATAATCCTTATGAGGTTCTCGGTGTGTCTGAAACAGCTACCGATGAAGAAGTAAAAGCAGCGTACAGAAACCTTGCTAAAAAATATCATCCCGATAACTACACCGACAGTCCTCTTGCGGATGTTGCAGAGCAGAAAATGAAGGAGATTAATGAGGCATACGATATGATTAATCAGATGCGTCAGAAGGGCAAGGGTACAGGCTCAACAGGCAGTTCGTCCTATAACGCAAATTCTTCAAGCTCACAGTTCTACAATGTAAGAATTTACATTCAGAGAGGACTTCTTGATCAGGCTGATCAGATTCTTGAAAACACAGCACAGTCGATGAGAACCGCCGAATGGCATTATCTCAAGGGCATGATTGCATACCGCAGAGGTTGGTCTGAACAGGCTTTTTCATATTTCACAACTGCGTGCAATATGGACCCCAACAACACGGAATACAGAGCCGCTCTTAACAATATGCAGAACCAGAGAGCATACAACTACGGCGGTTATACTCAAACAAATCCTAACGCAACAGGTTCATCCTTCTGCGATATTTGTGCAGGAATGATGTGTGCAAACTGCTTGTGTGATTGTTGCAGAATGGGATGTTAATATGAGGAAAAACGGTATTAAAAAGGGGACAATGCGTATTGCGGTTTGCGGAATTATTGCGGCGCTCTCACTCGTTTTTATGATGATGACATCTCTCGTTCCAATCGGAACATACGCTTTGCCCTGTCTTGCAGGAATTCTCATTTCCTGCATAGTTGTTGAATACGGTTATGGATGGGCAATCGGTGTGTTTTGTGTAACTGCCGTGCTTTCAACGCTCCTTGCCGGCGATAAAGAGGCTGTTATATATTTCATTGCACTTTTCGGCTATTATCCGATTTTAAAGGGTGCTTTTGAATTTAAAATCAAAAACAGGGCAGTTCAATACATACTCAAGTTTGCGGTATTTAATGTTGCCGCCATCGGTTCGTTCTTTGTCGCAACATGGTTGTTGTCAATTCCGACAGATGAATTTACCGTTTTCGGTTTTTATGTTCCGTGGGCATTTTTGATTGCCGGAAATATTTTCTTTTTGCTCTATGATTATGCAATTACCGTCTTTGTTATGCAGTATGTTCGCAGATTAAGAGGAAAAATATTCGGTAATTTTCACAAGTAATTATAATTCAAAGAAGTTTTGAGAAGGTGGACCTAAATGAAAAAGCAAAAATTGTTTGTCCGCATAGTCTGCATAGTCCTTGTGGTTCTTATGGCAGTATCGGTAGGTGCTGTTGCAATAACTGCATTTTCGGCTAATGCGGCTCAATCAACCGAGGAGGTTTCCGCAAGCGTATCAGCAGGCGCATCAGGCTATATAAATGCGTCGTATGTAAATCTGAGAAGCGGTGCAGGCACGAATTATTCGGTTATAACCTGTATGGCAAAGAACACAAAATTTACTTTTGTTGACGGAAAGCTCTATAACTCAAAGTGGTACAAAATCAAGCTTAAATCAAATTCAAAGACAGGCTATGTTACAAAGGAATATGTTGCCGTAAGTTCTTCGGCAACGGCATCAAGCGTAACAGGCTATGTTTCTGATGATTATGTAAATCTCAGAAGCGGAGCAGGCACAAATTATTCTGTTGTTGGTTGCCTGAGAAAGAACACTAAGCTTACTTTTGTAAGCACTTCACTCTACAACTCCGCCTGGTATAAGGTTAAGGTTACTTCAACTGCTAAAACAGGTTACATAAAAAAAGACTATGTAAAAATTAACAGTTCAACCCAACCTGCAACAAAGGCAACACAACCTACAACAAAGGCAACCAAACCTGTAACTCAGCCGACTGCGTCAGCGTCAACCGTAAGCGGTTATATAACAGACGATTATGTAAATCTCAGAAGCGGTGCCGGTACAAGATATTCTGTCGTTGAGTGTATGCGATTGAATACAAAGGTTACTTTTGTAAGCACAAAGCTTTATAACAATGATTGGTATAATATTAAGCTTACATCAAATTCAAAAACAGGTTATGTAAAGAAAGACTATGTTAAGATGAACGGTCAGACACAGCCTACAACGACTCAGCCTACAACCGCAAAACCGTCAACAGGTTCATCTGTTAAACTTTCCGTATCAAGCAAATCAATTTTCACAGGCAACAGATTTGCAATTACTGCAACAGCGTCCGGAAGTGTTTCATGGTCAAGCTCAAATACAGGCGTTGCAACCGTTGACTCTCGTGGTATTGTAACAGCCAAGAAAGCAGGCTCTGCAACAATTACTGCGAAAAGCGGTTCGCATTCTGCAACCTGCAAAATTACCGTAAAATCCGGCTCATCGGTAAATATATCCAACAGTAATGTAAATCTTCCGTGGCAGAAGTCAATGCTTTTGAAATCAAGAACAAGCGGTGTCACATGGTCAAGTTCAAATACGAAAATCGCAACAGTTAAGAACGGTGTTGTTGACACGGTAGGCAAGGGCTATGTAACAATCACAGCCTCAACATCATACGGTGCGGCAACCTGTCTCATTCATGTTATGCCGAGAGAAAGTGTGCGTTTCTGCTATGCGTCACCAAACTCCGCTCCGCTTAATTCAAATGTAAGCTTTAAGGCTATTACCGACACAGACAGGGTAGGCGTGTATTTTGTAGTTACAAACGGTTCAACATCTTATAAGGTCACCGCAAAAAATAAGGTTAAAGACGGTAACTCCTATATCTGGACAGGTACACAAAAGCTTTCAAAATCAGGCAAATGGTCTGTAAAAGCATATTCTAAATTTAAAACCGAATCAAAGTATTACACCACGGCAGGCGGCGGTGAGGGCGAGGTGTTTGTAACCTCAACAACCAATAAAACCACCACAGCCTGTGCTGAGCGCAGAGCGAGTGATGAGGTAATCAAGCTTATTGCAAACTATGAGGGATTTCTCTCGAAAGTCACAGCAGACAGCATTACAACCGATCCTACACTCGGTTACGGTAAGGTTGTAATTTCAGGCGAACAGTTCTACAACAACATAACTTCAAATCAGGCATATGCTTATCTTTGTCAGACCGTGAACAAGGGCGGATATACCACCACAACAAATTCCTACCTTGTAAATAACGGTATAAAGTTCAATCAGCAACAGTTTGACGCACTTGTGTGCTTTGCATACAATGTAGGCAGCGGTGTGTTCTACAATGACTCCGAACTCCAGTCTGTTCTCTTGAACACAGGTTCAAGCGGTACTATCAAAGCAGGCGCTTCGGGTACGGTTACAGGTTCAGATGTAAACCTCAGAAGAGGTGCAGGAACTAACTACTCCGTTGTTACCCGTATGAACTACGGAACAAAACTTAAATTTGTTGACGGCAAGCGTTATAACACAAACTGGTATAAAGTTAAGCTTTCAAACGGCACAACAGGATATATCCACAAGGATTATGTTTCTGCTTCGGGCGGTTCAAGAGATTTGAATAATGTCAATAAGCAGAACCTTATTGATGCACTTTTGCAGTACCACCATGCGGCAGGTTCTTGCTATTGGGGACTTTTGTACAGAAGAGTTGACGAGGCGGAAACATTCCTCTACGGCGATTATGACCGTGACGGTCAGCACAATTATCACAAATTCCATTTCTCATGTTACTCAAACCCGAGTTTCGGTATCTGATATTAATTTTTGCAAAGAAGGTCTTAAAATGAAAAAAATAGGTTTCATAGGCGCAGGCAATATGGCAACAGCCATTATAAAAGGACTTATGGCACAAAACGACGGCAAGGCTGATTTTATCAATGTTTTTGATGTAAGCAAAGAAAAGTGTGCCGCTATGAAAAATATGGGTGCAAATGTAATGACATCTGCCGATGAAATTGCAAAGAATAGCTCAATTGTTGTTCTTGCAGTCAAGCCGCAGAATTATCCCGAAGTTCTTGAGTCCCTCAAAAACAGCATTACAACAGCCAAAACCGTAGTATCAATTGCTGCAGGCATATCTATTGCATATGTAAGAAAAGGTCTTGAGTGTGACTGCCCTGTTGTAAGGGTTATGCCTAATACGCCTCTCTTGCTCAAAAAGGGTGCAACAGCCCTTTGTCCGTCTGAGAATATCAGCGATGATGACAAAACAATCGTTTACAATATGTTTGCAGGCAGCGGTGTTTGCGAATATATTGACGAAAGCCATATGAATGAAATAATTGCGGTAAACGGCAGCAGCCCTGCTTATATTTATCTTTTTGCAAAGGCTATGGCTGATTACGCAAAGAATTGCGGAATCGACTATGACAAGGCCATGAACCTTGTCTGTGCAACTCTTGAGGGTTCGGCAGCAATGCTCCGTGACAGCGGTGAGCCTGTTGAAACACTCATAGACAGGGTTTGCTCAAAGGGAGGCACAACAATTGCCGCTATGGATAAGCTTAAAGAACACGGCTTCTATGAGGCTGTTCTTGACGGCATGGACGCTTGTACAAAGAGGGCAGAGGAGCTTGGCAAATAATTTTGCCTTAACATAAAATGAATACATTCCTCATATATTTTAACGGACAACCAATGAGAGGAATGTATTTTATGAAAAGCATTGTATTTTCTTTTAAAAAGCGTTATCTTTTTCGCAGATCAAAGGGAATTTCACCGTCTGATGTCAGATTTTTTATAAGGCGATATTCTGTGGTGCTTATCTTTGTTTCGGCTTTTCTTACCGGACTTGTTTTCGGTTCAATTTATGCATCAAAAGCCGATAAGCAAATGCTTGATTCCCTTGATTTTCTGTTTACTACAAATCTTGATGCAAGGCTCGGTCAGAATGCCGTCAGCACATTTTGTGCCTGCTTTGCATCTGATTTTATATTTCTCACGGTTGTATTCCTCTTGGGACTTGCACCGTGGGGAATACCGTTTTTGCCGTTTGTTTCAGCATTTAAAGGCTTTGGAACAGGACTTACTGCGGCATATCTTATTATTACATATTCACTTAAAGGAGCAGGTTTTTATCTGCTTGTTGTGTTGCCGGGAACATTTTTGTTCTGTCTGGCACTTGTAAAGCTGTCGGCATATGCTTTTGAAATTTCAAAACAGATGTTTTTCAGCTTAATCGGTCATTCTCATCAAACAAATTCTTTGAAAAATGAGGTGATTGATTTTTGTTCCCGATCTGTTTCGGCACTCATAATGACCTTTTGTTCAACCTTGCTGGACACGGCTTTGTGGTGCTTGTTTTCGGGAGCGTTCAATTTTTAATTTTGGAGGGCGCTATGGCATCGGAAAAGAACGCTGTAGCATTGACAGGATTTTTCTCGTCATTGTTTCACAATTTACCACGACTTTTGCTAACAAATGTGCTTTTTGCATTGCCGTTTGCCGTAATATTCGGAATTTTCTTTTTGATTAATACCCTTACGGGTCTTAATTCAATGTTTATATATTTTCTTACGATAATTCCGCTTTTTCCGTTTTATGCCGGCGTAACTCAGGTTACTTCCCATATGGTAAGGGGAGAGGAAAATGTTGATGTTTTCTCAAATTTCATCGGCGGAATAAAGGAAAATCTGCTCAGATTCCTCATACACGGCGTTGTGATGTATGCCGCTGTTTTTATCAGCTACTACTCAATTGTCCTTTATCTCGGACTCGGTTCAAAGAACGGAATGTTTTATGTTCCGCTTGTTATTTGTATTTTAATTGCAATTTTCTTTCTGTTTATGTTCTTCTATGTTCCGCCTATGACGGTTACTTTTGATATCAAGATGAAGGACATTTACAAAAACAGCGCACTTATGACAGTCGGTGAGCTTAAACACAATCTGTTTGCAGTTTTCGGAATTTTTATTTTATTTCTCGTTTGTGCAACAGTGCTTATGTGCAGTTTTACTCCGGTACTGCTCATCATTTTCACAATTGTTCTTGCATTGTTCATTGTTCCGTCAATTTTATCTTTTATAATCAATTCTGCAGTTTATAAGAATATGTATTCAATGATTGTTGACAAGGATTCAAAGAGCAAAACAATTGATAAGAAAATGGAGAACAGACGCAAAGGTCAGTTCCGTGATGATGAAGAGCCTGTTGCAGAAGATTATTCGGATCTTGAAATTGACGAATCGGCTGACGGTGATGAATTTATTTTCTATAACGGAAAAATGATGAAAAGAAGTTATCTTTTAAAGCTTAAAAAAGAGGCTGAAGAAAGGAAGAACGCAAAATGAGCGGTAAACACGCAGTTAAAAGTTCAAAAAAATCATTGATAATAATTATTTGTGTTGTTGTACTTGTTGCAGTAATTGCAGGTGCGGTTATCCTGTTTATGAATCTTTCGGGTAAAAATAATAATTCGGCAACAACAGTACCGACTGCGGCTGCTTCAACAACCGCCGATAATACAAACTCAACACAGAATGTTTCCGACTCTGTATCCGAAACCACACAGCCTGCAACCAAATCGGGTGAAGCTTCACAAGAGCCGACAGAACAGGGATACACAGCCGAAACATCTTCAAATGACAGTGAAATTGTTGTTCCGACAATCAGCGGAGAGAAGCAAAAGCCAAAATTCAGTGCAACTCTTATTCCGTACTATGCAAAAGATGAAAATTCTTCTGAAGAATATTCTTTGAGAGATCTTTTCGGTTCTGCTTATTCAGGCGGCGGATTTACTTTTAATGAGGACGGAACATTCATTGACGGAATCACAAGTGCATCGGCAAATTCGGGTGCGTACATAGTTGAGGGCGACTCCGTTGTAATAACATATTCCAACGATAAAAATGTTATTGCTGCCGTAACCGAATGGAACGGTGATGTTCCTGCTGAAATTACCGTAAACTACGGCGGAATTATTGTATCCTTTAAGTAAAATATCGGTGATTAAATGAGTAAAAAATCTGTTAAAAAGCCTGACTATGCAAAATTTGAGGCTAATAGGGCTGTAAAAAAGAAGAATAAGAAAAAGAAAACAACAGCAATAGTTTCATCGGTTATTGCCGCCTGCATATTTATCATTGCGGCAATCGTTGCCGTTAATGTGCTTTCACCGTCAGTAACCGCCGAGCTTACCTCATCTGCATGGATTCCCGAAGGTGCTAAGAATGCGAGTGGTGATGAGGTTGAAATGAGTGAGGTTTACAACACAAATTACAGTGCTTATCAGGGTTCTATGTCATTTTCCGATGACGGCACTTTTACTTTATGGCTTTCGCCGGGAAGTCCGGATGACGGAACTCACAGCGGAAAATATACCGTGTCAGCTTCGGACAAAGTCAATTTGTCATTTGATGACGGAACAAATACTTCCGCCGCACTCACACAAAAGAACGGTAAAATTTCGGCTGTTGTGCTTAAATATAACGACTATGAAATCACATTTGTAAAACAGTGAATACTTAAAACAAAAAGATATACGGTAAAATTTTCTGCCGTATATCTTTTTTATTTTTCTATATTCCGTCAAACAGACTTAGCTGTTCGGTTTTATTTTCAAACTTATGCAAATACGAAAACACATTTTCAACTCCGAACATAATTCCGTGATTTCTGCAAACTTCTGAAATCCTGTTCATCAGAACATTATTGTTACCGCTCGTAAGCTGATATGAATTTCCGTATGTATAAATGTATCGTTCCTTCATATTCGGAAAGTGTTTGTCAAGCCGGCTGTAAAAATATTCTCTGTCACCGTCACGCAGAGTAAGACCTATACCAAAGCATATTATTCCACGAACCTTTGCGTCAATGCAATACTTTAAAAGTCCGTCGATATTTTCTTTCGTATCATTTATAAACGGTAAAAACGGAGAAAACCACACAACACTCGGAATACCGTTTTCGTGAAATGCCTTGAGTGTTTCAAATCTTTCTTTAGTAACGGAAACATTCGGTTCAATTATTCTGCAAAGGCTTTCGTCTGCCGTTGTAAGCGTCATCTGTAACACAGCCTTGTTTTTATCGTTTATTTTCGTAAATAGGTCAATATCTCTTATAACAGATGCCGACTTTGTGTGTACGGTTACACCGAATCCGTAGCGGTTGATTATTTCAAGACATCTTCGTGTCAGTTTCAGTTCTTTTTCAAGGGGAATGTACGGATCGCTCATCGCACCCGTACCAATCATACATTTTCTGCGTTTCCTTTTTAAAGCGTTTTCAAGCAATTCCGGGGCATTTTCTTTCACCTCAATATCTTCAAATCGGTGATTCATCTGATAGCATTTACTGCGTGCGTCACAATAAATGCATCCGTGTTGACATCCTCTGTAAATGTTCATGCCGTTTGCGGCAGATAAAATTCCTTTTGCTTTGACCTTATGCATATAATCCTCCGCTTATTGTTTGGCATCGACAAACCACCTGTTTTCCTCCAAAAACAGGTATCGTTCTTTGCCGAGAATATGGCAGGTGTAGCGTATTCCCGCACCGCCTGCTTTGAGAGATGCCGCATACCGCACATCGGAAATTTTGTCAATGCGGTATCTCCTTCCGTCATCCCACACAATATATTCGGGGATAAGATCTCCGTCACAATCAAATGTGGCAGTAACTTTAACATACTTTTTCATAGCTTGTTACCTCCCTTAAAATCAGAGAAATATCTTTAATTTTTCGCCTAAGATGCATCGTTATCATAAATATCCGACAGGATGAATTGTATGATCCTCCTTTGGGTTAAAATCCGAAAGCTCCTTGTCATCAAGTAAAACGGCAGGGCGAACAGCATAATTGCCGAATCGCTTTTTTAATCTGTCAAGTGTTTTGTCAAGCTGTTCGTTCTGAATAAGTCGCTTTTCATCACGCAAAAGGCTCATCTGGTGCGGCTGATCATCGTGAATAAAATCCGTAACGCTTACCCCGATACTTCTCAGCGGTTTTTCCATTTTATAGCTTTTTTTGAAAAGCTCAATAGCCGTATTTGTGATATCCTTTGTAAGATTTGTGTGGATTTCCGTTGTGTGCTGTCGGTTAAATGACATCAGCTCGTTGTCACGAATCGTAATGCAAACCGTTTTTGCCATAAATCCCTGTTCACGCATTCTTCTGCAAACGCTGTCACACAAAACTAATATAACCTGTTTTACATCGTTAAAGGTTACCATATCTTTCGGAGTTGTGGTTGAGTTACCGATTGACTTTACCTCGCTGTTTTCGTTCATATGGGCAACAGGGGAAGAGTCATATCCGTTTGCAAAGCCGTAAATTAGGTCGCCCCATTTTCCGAGATATGACCGCAACAGCGTAACATCGGCGGTTGCAATATCTCCAATCGTATAAATGCCGATAGATTCAAGCTTTCTGCCCGTTGCTCTGCCAACATACAAAAGGTCTTTTGCAGGACAGTTCCACACAATATCTCTGTAATTTTCCCGTGTGATTTCCGTTATAGCGTCAGGCTTTTTATAGTCACTTCCGAATTTGGCAAAAATTTTATTAAAGCTGACTCCGATGCTTACAGTTATTCCGAGCTCCTGCTTTATACGGCGATTAATTTCGAGTGCAATCTCTTTGCCGCTCATATTCTTATTGTCGGTAACATCAAGCCATGCCTCGTCAAGTCCGAACGGCTCGATTTTGTCGGTGTATTCACTGTAAATTCTCCTCGCCATTTTTGAAAATCGCTTGTACAAATCAAAGTGGGGAGGAACGGTTATGAGGTCGGGACATTTCTGCTTTGCCTGCCAGATTGCCTCGCCTGTTTTTATATTGTATTTCTTCGCAATTTCATTTTTAGCAAGAATAATTCCGTGCCGATTTTCCGCATCACCGCTCACGGCAACAGGTTTGTTTCTGATTTCGGGATGATGCAAACACTCAACGCTCGCATAAAATCCGTTGCAGTCGCTGTGAAGAATAACCCTGTCCTTTTTATATTTGCTTTTGTCAACGGCACAATTAATATTCACAACGCATCACCTCGAACATTTGTTTTTATTTAATTATAGAACACTTGTTCTATAAAGTCAAGCGTAATTTTGTCGCTTGCGGCAAAAGAATCGGTGTATAATTTTGTTTGACTAAATAAATTTTTTAATGTTCAAAAATTTATTCTTGTAATTATTGACAAATATTGTTGAAAGTGATATTATGAGAATCAAATAAGATATCTCTATCTTAAATGATGTAATAAATTTATAACGAATTTATTGTATGGTCGTGAGTTTATTTTTTTGCTTTTTTTGAAAGGAGAATTGTTATGAGTATTAAAAAAATAAGTGCTTTATTACTTGCTGTATTATTAATTGCAAGCACCGCCGTTTTTTCTGTTTCAGCGGTGTCACGCAGTTATTCGTATATTTATAATTATGCGTTAAAAGTAAAGATGGATATTTCATCTACCGGTGAAAAAAAGCCGTATGCATATTACTATTATGACCATAGTTATAAGTTGGCGGAAGAAATTTTATCTTTATCGGAAGAAACGGAGAGTATAGAATTACAAAATAAATATGATGAATTAAAGGATTTTTATGAGAATCCGTGGATAAGACCAAGTGGTGCCGGCTATACTTGCTATTATGCTGTTAATGAGAAAAACGATAATAACTGGTACTCTGACGAAATTTGGAATACATTTGTTGAAAAAAGAGAAAAGCTTTTTAATGCCCTTAGTGTTAACAATCCGAATTTTGAACTTAAAGAGTATGGCGAGGGAATTTTAGATAAAGATTATACTATTAAACAACAGAAATACATAAGTGAATGTTTCTATGAATTATTGGAAGTTTTTAATACAATGACCTGTCAGAATATTGTTCTCGGTGATGTTAACGGTGACGGAGTTGTTAGTGTAGTAGATGCTACGCTTGTTCAAAAATATATAATAGGTGAGGTTGATTTTAACTGTGCACAGAAGTTGAGAGCAAGAGTGAATTGGAATGCCTTTCCCATAACTGTCAAAGAGAGCACTACCATACAAAAATATATTGTCGGTTATACAGATGTATATTTCTATACCGGTGGAATCGTTGAAAATGAAAGCGATTTTGCAACATCTTTGGATAACTGGGAGATTTGTTCTCAGTGGTAATTAAAGTTATATCAAAAAAGACTTCGTACTCTGTTGCGAAGTCTTTTTCTGTTTTAACATAACATTACGATTGATTACAGCTGTGTAACTGTCATTTACAAAAACGAGATATTGTGGTAAAATTTACAATGTTGAATTATGTAAAACTGTCGGATATTACAGATGTTTGTCCGAAAGCTATTTTGTATCGGAGGTTTTATTGATGGAAGCTTACAAAAAGGAATTCATTGAATTTATGGTTGATTGTCAGGTTCTCAAATTTGGCGATTTTGTTACAAAGAGCGGAAGAAAAACTCCTTTCTTCGTAAACACAGGTTTCTACAGAACAGGTGCTCAGCTCCGCCGTCTCGGTCAGTATTATGCAGAGGCTGTCAACAGCAAGTTCGGTCTTGATTTTGATGTTCTTTTCGGACCTGCATACAAGGGCATTCCGCTTTCTGTTGCCGCAACTATCGCAATCAGCGAAAAATACGGTCAGGATATCCGTTATTGCTCAAACAGAAAAGAAGTTAAGGATCACGGCGACAAGGGTATTCTTCTCGGCAGTCCTATCAATGACGGTGACAGGGTTGTTATCATCGAAGATGTTACAACAGCAGGCACTTCAATTGAAGAAACTCTCCCGATTATCAAGGCTCAGGGCGATGTAAACCCAATCGGTCTTGTTGTTTCCGTTGACCGTATGGAGCGTGGCAAGGGTACAAAGAGCGCACTTTCCGAGATCGAAGAAAAGTACGGCCTTAAAACAACTGCAATCGTAACAATGGCAGAGGTTGTTGAACACCTTTACAACAAGGAATACAAGGGCAAGGTTATTATTGACGACAAGCTCAAAGCCGCTATTGACGCTTACTATGAGCAGTACGGCGTAAAGGAATAACAGCTTTTAATTATTAATATTAATCAGTCGGGGCGGTTTTATCCGCCCCCAAAGTTTGAAAAAACTTATTTTGCGGTGGGGATAATATGGCACGGACAACCGATAACGAACACAGCGGTCATCGTGAAAGAATGCGTAAAAAGTTCATAGAAAACGGCTTTGATGTGTTTGAAACACACGAGGCTCTTGAAATGTTCCTTTACTATGCTATTCCGAGAAAGGACACAAATCCTCTTGCACACCGTCTGCTTGACCGTTATATCACTGTCGGCGGAGTGTGTGACGCTCCGATTGACGAGCTTATGAAGGAATTCGGTCTGTCTGAAAATGCCGCCGCATTGCTCAAAATGTTGCCCGAAATGGCAAGGCTTTATACCGAATCAAAGATGTCACATGATAATATCATCGACTATGAAAATCTCGGTAAAATATTTAAAGCAAAATTTATCGGTCGAACAAACGAATGTGTCGCTCTCATGCTCGGTGATGCAAAGGGCAAGATGATTTATTTTGATATAATTTCAAAAGGTTCACTCAATTCATCCGATATGCCCGTCAGAAAAATTGTTGATTTGTCACTTCGTCACAATGCCAAAACTGCGTTTATAGCACATAATCATCCCAGCGGAACGGCTCTGCCTTCGGGAAGCGACCTTGACACAACAATAGTTTTGAAGAGTACGCTTGCAACTGTCGGAGTTGAGCTTATCGACCATTTCATAATAACCGATGATGATTATGTTTCTCTCCGTGAAAGCAGGCTTGCGGGGAACATCTTCTATTATGAAAAGTAATAATGTTCTTTAAAAGAAACATTTGACAATTTAAAACATCTGTTCTATAATTAAAATCGAAATTTTGTTCGGATATGTTTTCTGCTACAGGACTTTTGTAATAAAGAGCCTTGTAACAGGAAACATAATAAAAAATCCGTATTTGGAATGTGATGTGTATTATGGAATTTAAACTTCATTCAAAATATCAGCCGACAGGCGACCAGCCGCAGACAATCGAAAAGCTTGTAAACAGTATAAATGCAGGCAACCGTGAACAGACGCTCCTCGGTGTAACGGGTTCGGGTAAAACTTTTACAATGGCAAATGTTATTCAGAAGGTTCAAAGACCGACACTTGTGCTTGCACACAATAAAACTCTTGCGGCTCAGCTTTGCAGTGAGTTCAAAGAGTTCTTTCCCGACAATGCGGTTGAATATTTTGTGTCATACTACGATTACTATCAGCCTGAGGCATATGTTGCACAGACGGATACTTATATTGAAAAAGACAGTTCAATCAATGACGAGATTGATAAACTCCGCCACAGCGCAACGCTTGCACTTTCCGAAAGACGAGATGTAATTATTGTTGCCTCGGTTTCTTGTATATACAGCCTGGGCGATCCTATTGACTACCGAAATATGGTAATCTCACTTCGTCCGGGAATGGAAAAGTCCCGTGATGAGCTTGTAAAAAAGCTTGTTGAACTGCAGTATGAACGCAATGATGTAAGCTTTACCCGTAATAAATTCAGGGTTCGTGGTGATGTGGTTGAAATTTTCCCTGCCGCATCAAACGATTCTATAATCCGTGTCGAATTTTTCGGAGATGAAATTGACAGAATTTCCGAAATCAATCCGCTTACGGGCGAACTCAAAGCTGTTCTGAAACATGCCGCAATCTATCCTGCGTCACACTACATTGTGTCGGGAGATAAGATGAAAAAGGCTCTTGCGGAAATTGACAGAGAGCTTGAGGAAAGACTTGCATATTTTCGTGAAAACGGAAAGCTCCTTGAGGCACAACGACTTGAACAGCGTACAAGGTACGATATGGAAATGTTGCAGGAAATCGGATTTTGTACGGGTATCGAGAACTATTCAAGAATAATGTCGGGCAGAGCGCCCGGCTCATCGCCGTACACGATGGGGCAAGGCCCCTGATCCGCCCGGAACAGATCGACGAGCTGATCCGTTTCGGGGAGCGCACCTATGCCACCGCCCCGGCGGTGCCGGTGTCGGATACCATCAAGCGGACGGAGCCGTCCACGGGCC
>OHLR01000610.1_pt1 | contig 15735 bp, 14 predicted proteins | sample 1569141 | NCBI WGS metagenome assembly OHLR01 (sample SAMEA3879553, study PRJEB24766) | human gut metagenome | biome: human-associated habitat; feature: feces | place: USA | collected 1985/1987
ATAACCGAAAAAACGGGACCCCGGCAAAAGGATTCCGTTTTTTGCGTCAGAAGTGCTTTCCGCCGCGCGAACCGCTATTCGCCGCCGCCGGAATGGTTGAAACTCTTCGACGTATGCTTGCTGCCGGCGGCCGATTGCAGCGCGAGGTACTCCTCGCCGTAGTCGATCAGGTTCTGCAACTCGGTGCGGAAGGTGTCGAGATGCTGCTCCTCCTCGACGATGATGTCCTGAAACATCTTGTGCGTTACGGCGTCCTTGTTCTCCGAGGCGATGCGCGAGCGCAGGATGTTCAGGTGATGTTCGCCCTGGCCCTGGATGATGGTCTGTTTGAGCTCCTTGGAGTAGTCCACCAGGATAGTCGGATCTTCGTATTTGGCGTCGTTCAGGAGCTTGCCCAGTTTTTCGTCGTCGGCCTGGTCCTTGGTCTTGATCGCCGCACGGTAGCGGGGTTCGGGGAAGACGATCGGGTCGATCGTGACGGGCGTTCCGGGCGCCGAGAGCGTGTCGTTGGTGCGCGTGCCCTTGAGCTTCACCGTGCAGCCGATGTCGCCGGCGGCCAGTTCGGTGACCTTGATGCGATTCTTGCCCGCGACGGCGAAGAGCTGCGAGAGCTTCTCCTTGTTGCCCGTGCGGGTATTCAGGAGTTCCATGCCTTCGGTGATTTTGCCCCGGATGACGCGCAGGTAGGATATTTCGCCGATGTGCTGTTCGATCTGGCTTTTGAAGATGAACGCTACGGCCGGAGCCGCTTCGTCGGCCCGGATCTCCTCTCCTTCGGTCGAGAGGAAGGCGGGGGCCTTCAGCGGGCCGGGCGCTACGTTGATGATGAACTCCATCAGGCGCTTGGTGCCGATGTCGCGCTTGGCACTGCCGCAGAATACGGGCATGACCGCCCGACGGGATACGCCGATTTTCAGGCCCGAACGGATGTCGTCCTGCGTCAGTGTGCCCTTCTCGAAATAGAGTTCCATCAGGGCGTCGTCGTATTCGGCGGCTGCCTCGACCAGCTCCTTGTTCAGAGCCTGGGCCTTCTCCGCTTCTTCGGCCGGGATGTCGAGCTCTTCGCGGGTGCCGTTCTCATCCTTGAAGCGGTACATTTTCATCAGCAGCACGTCGATGAAAGCATCGAATCCCGGGCCCGGATTGACCGGATACTGGACTACGACGGGCTTCACGCGCGAGGCCGCACGGATGGATTCGAGCGTAGCGTCGAACGACGCCTTGTCCGAATCGAGCTGATTGACGAAAGCGATGAGCGGCTTGTTCAGCACACGGGCGTAACGGGCCTGGATCTCGCTGCCTACTTCCCAGCCGTTCTGGGCGTTGAAGACCATGACGCCCACGTCCGCCACCTTGAAGGCCGAGAAGAGGCTTCCGCAGAAATCGTCCGATCCCGGACAGTCTATGATGTTGAGCTTGCGCTCCATGAATTCGGTGAAGAGGATGGTCGAATAGATCGAGCGCTTGTACTCGTGCTCGATATCCGTGTTGTCCGAGAGCGTGTTGTTCGCCTCTATGCTACCCCTGCGGTCGATGACCTTACCCTCAAAAGCCATCGCTTCGGCAAGGGTAGTTTTTCCCGTGCCGGGAGCGCCGATAAGAACGATGTTCTTGATTTCTTTCGCTGAATAGTTTTTCATATTCGTTATCTTTTTATAAGGTTTTTGCGATACCGATTCGTCCTGGCGGAAAATCCGCCGGTGATTTTCAAACTTCGCCTTATAAATATACGAAAAAAATCGATCGGCCAAATTTCCGGGCATAAAAAATCGCCCGAAGAGGGGCGATTTTTTTAATTTTTCAAAAATGTCGAACCTGAATCCCCCGGCGGGCGTTTGTCCGGGTGTTCCGGTCGGCGGCGGATCATACTTCGACGCCGGTCAGTTCGCGGACGGCCCGGCGCCCCTCGTCGCCCAGGGAGAGCGAATACGAATTGACGAAGAAGTCGATGTGGTGGTCGATCACCCGGTCGTCGAGCTCCCGGGCGTGCTCTTTAATATAGGTGCGGGATTCCTCCCGGTGTGCGAAAGCATATTCGATGCTCGTGCGGAGCAACCGTTCTATTTCGCAGCGAAGCTCTTCCGGCAGTGTCCGTCGGGCGACGATGGCTCCCAGCGGAAGCGGCAATCCGGTGCGGGATTCCCACAACTCTCCCAAGTCGGCGACCAGCTCCAGGCCCAGTTTCCGATAGACGAAACGGCCTTCGTGGATCAACACCCCGGCGTCGTACTCCCCGCGTGCCACGGCGGGTGCGATTTCCGAGAAGAGCACCGGCTCTTTTTGCGTGATCGACGGGTAGAGGCGGCTCATCAGGGCGTTGGCCGTAGTGTGCAGTCCCGGTACCGCGACCCGGCGGATCGAATCGGGAGGTGTTCCCTGCCGTGCGACGAAGACCGGTCCGTTGCCGCGTCCCAAAGCCGAACCGCTGTCCAGCAGGGTGTAGCGGGACTGTATTTCCGGCAGCAGGGCGTAGCTGATTTTGCTTACGTCGGTTTCGCCTGCTTCGGCACGGCGGTTCAGTTCTTCGATGTCGTAGTAGGCGACTTCGAAGGTTAGCTCCCCGCAGTCGATGCGTCCGTTCACGAGTGCGTCGAACATGAAGGTATCGTTCGGGCACGGAGAAATATGTAGGCGGATCGTGCGTTTCACAACTTCGAATCGCTTAATTGCCGTTGCCTTGCTGCGTCCCGTTTTTCTTGCCTCCGAAGCGTCCCAGCAGCCAGCCGCCGCCGAAAACGGCCGCGAGGAGCAGAATCTTCCACAGCTGGTTCGAGAGCCAGAAATAGATGTTTTTCGAGAAGACGACGATCAGCACGAAGGCCACGACGATCAGAACGATGTAAATAATCCACTTTTTATTCATAATCCGGAAGTATTCGAATGATTGTTTTTGCTAATTTTTCTGCACTTTCCTCGATGCGCCAGGCCGAACGCGGGTCGTCGGTATAGTTCGACACGGCCCGCACCTCGGCGCCGGGCACTCCGAATGCCCGGCAGACGGCCAGGAAAGCGGCTCCTTCCATATTTTCAATTTGCGTGCCGGACGCTGCGACTCCCGTGCGATTGGTCGTATTGCTTTCGACGGTCCGCAATCCTGCCGGAATGAAGTCGGCCGCATAGCGGACGGCGTATTTCCCGGGCAGTTCGGCGATTCGCTCCCCTGCGACCGCGACGACTTCGCATACGGCTACCGAACGGTCGGAAGCTCCGGCGATGCCGGCCAGGATCAGCCGGTCGGGGTGTTCCTCCGCGATGATCCGGGCCGTCGCTGCGGCTGCGGCCGCCATGCCGACTCCCGCGATGCGGACCGGCGCATCGGGACATGCGGCCCGCAGCAGGGCCGCCTCCGTTTCGGTCGGGATGAGGATCAGCGTTCGCATTTTATTAGGAGGATTAGCGACCGACGACGGCTTCCAGCTCATCGACCGTGATGGGGATGCGCTTGTCGCCTCCGATCATGCGGCTGCCCGTTTCGGTGACGATGACGTCGTCCTCGATGCGGATGCCGCCGAAATCGCGGTAGGCGTCCAGCGCTTCGTAATCGACGATTCCCTTGTATTTGCCCTCGGCCCTGCATTTGTCGATCAGCGCCGGGATGAAGTAGATGCCCGGTTCGTCGGTCATCACCGTACCCGGCTCGATGCGCCAGGTCGAACGCTGGATGCAGGTGCCCGACTTGGCGGCCTGCTCCGCGATTTCGGAGAAGTCGAAGCTGCGTTCTCCGATGGCTTCGCAGTCGTGCACGTCCAGGCCCATGCCGTGTCCCAGTCCGTGAGGCATGAAGAGGGTCATGGCGCCGGCAGCGACGGCATCTTCCGCCGTGCCCCGCATCAGTCCCAGCGAAATGAGTCCTTCGGCTTCGATGCGGAGTGCCGTGTTGTGAATATCCATGTAGGGCATGTGGGGGGCGATCATGGCGGCCACCCGGTCGTGCGCCGCCAGCACGATGTTGTAAATGTCTTTTTGTTTCTGGGAGAACTTGCCGCTTACGGGATAAGTACGGGTGTGGTCGGAACAGTAGTAGCTCAATCCCTCGGCTCCGGCGTCGCACAGCAGCAGGCGGCCGTTTTGCAGTACGCCGTCGCTGTGCAGGTTATGCAGCGTTTCGCCGTGCTGCGACACGATCGGCGGGAACGACACGCCCCGTCCGAATGCTTTGGAAATGCCTTCGATCGTGCCGGCGATTTCGCGCTCGACGATGCCGGGACGGCACATCTTCATTGCCGTAGTGTGCATGGCGTAGCCGATGTGGAACGATTTTTCGAGCTCCTCGATCTCCTCGGGACCTTTCTTTTCCCGCATCTCGGCTACGGCCATCATCAACTCGACCGACTTGTGATCGTGGAGTGCGCCGGGTTTGAGGCCCAGCAGGTCGGCGAGCAGCAGCTTGGTTTCGCCTCGGTAAGGGGGCAGGTAGTGGATGCGGCGTCCCTGGACGATGGCTTTGGTCAGGTGCGTTTTCATGTCGGCCAGCGGGAAGGTGTTCGAAACGCCTGCTTCGGCCCCTTGTTCGCACAGCGAAGGCTGCGGCCCCGTCCAGATGATGTCTTCGACCGTGAAGTCGTCGCCGTACAGCGCAACCTCTCCGGAGTCGGCATCGATCAGGCCGACCAGCGCCGGGGTGTTGAGTCCGAAGTAGTAGAGGAACGAGGAGTCCTGGCGGAAATAATAGGCGTTGTTGAGGTAGTTGTTGGGTGTGAGCATATTGCCCGGAATGAGGATCAGGCCGCTGCCCATCTTGCCGCACAAGGCGCTGCGGCGTCGGATGTAGATTTCTTTTGCAAACATAGTCGTATATTTTTATAATTTTCCGGCGAAACGGTTCGTTCTTCGAGAGGACGGGCCCGGCTTCTGTCCATCCGCGATGCCGGAGCGCACGCCGTCCGAACCTAATTTTGGTAAAGGTAGTGAAAAAAATCGGTAATTCGTGTCATAAAACGACTCCTTGTGACGTTTTATTAAAAACAGTGTGTCGAAACGGCTTCGGGAGTCTATGCCGGTTTTCGCAAATCGCTTCCGATTCCGCCGGACCGAATGGGCGACGGGACGCAGGGAACGGGTTCTGCGGCCGGATCGTCAGTAAAAATGGAGCGGATTTTAGATGACCTATTAAAAAAAATACTATATTTGTCCCATTGGTCTGTTGTCACGAAGAAAATACCCGTTCGTGGCATTTTAATGTAAATTTCAAAATTATTGAACTATGAAAAAAATCTTTTGTCTGACGATTTTGGCTGTCCTGTGCACTTTCGGCGTTGCATCGGCACAGCAGTTTCCCAGTGTGCAGATCGAAACCCAGGATGGCAAGACGATCGACACCAAAACCCTGATCGACGGCAAGACCCCGGTCATCATCTCTTTCTGGTCCACCACCTGCAAGCCCTGCATCAAGGAGTTAGACGCCATCAGCGAGCAGATGATCGACTGGCTGGACGAAGCAGACTTCCGGGTTGTGGCTGTTTCTGTCGATGATTCCCGGTCTATTTCCCGAGCCAAGGCTCTGGCGGCCAGCCGCGGTTGGACTACCGATTTGATGGTGGCCTACGATAAGAACCAGGACTTCAAGCGTGCATTGAACGTGAATGTAACTCCCCACGTGTTCATCTTCGACAAGGACGGAAAGATGGTGTATTCGCACACGAGCTATCTGCCCGGCGGTGAGATGGAGCTGATTCAGAAGATCAAGACCCTGCAGTAGTCCTGTAATTCCAAATTGAGCGACGAATGAAGCGACTTTTACGAATCACGGTCCTGTTCTCCGTAACCTTGTTGTGGTGGGGCGAAAAGGGGTATGCTGCAACTCCGGCGATGGACGCAGCAGAGAAAGAAACGGTTTCCGCAACTGTTGAAGCGGAGGCGGATAAGAAGGACCCGAAATCGGATAAAAAATCCGACGAGCCCAAACGCAAGCGGAATTTGGGTCATTTGAGCGGCAGTTTCGAAACCAATACGATCTACTATGTGGAGGACAGCAAGACCGGTGCGGTCGTTCCTCACAACAGTTACGGTTCGAACAACTTCCTGAAGCTCGACTACCAGTTGGGGCGTTTTTCGGCCGGCGTGCAGCTCGAGTATTATCCCCATCCGCTGGTCGGGACTCCGATGCAGGGTTATGAATATGTGATGGAAGGTTTCTCGATCAATAACCTGACTGAGAAGTATATCTCGTGGACGGACCGCAACTACTCGGTGACCGTCGGCGACTTTTACGAACAGTTCGGCAGCGGGTTGATCCTCCGTGCTTGGGAAGACCGGGCTTTGGGCTTCAACAATTCGCTGGGCGGTGCACGGGTCACGTTCAATATCAAGGACATCGTGGAAGGTAAGGTGCTGTATGCCTTCCCGCGTTTCAACCTGGGATACCTTTCGACCCAGATTGCTGGCGGCGACCTTTCATTCTCGCTTTCGAATGCCATCGGCTTGCTGGATCACCGGCTTTCGCTCGAGGGCAGCATCGTCAACCGGCATTTCAAGAACCTGCCTTCGTGGTACACCGAGTATCGGGACGATTATGATTTCGACCTTTCGAAGAACGTAATCAGTTATTCGGGGCGTGTCAATTACGAGTACAGGGGACTGTCGGCCAAATTCGAGTATGTAGGCAAAAGCAAGGATGTCTATCTGGACAATATGACCGGTGAAGAGGTGTTCAAGCGCGGTGACGCACAGTTGTTCGAAATCGGTTACACCGGCAGCAATTATGCTGTGATGGCGCAGTTCCGCCGCCTGAACTACATGCAGAGCCAGCTTTACCGGCCCGACGGCGGAAGCGGCAGTTTGGGCCTCCTGCCGGGCAATACGATCAATTACATTCCGGCCCTGAGTCCGCAACATACCTATATGCTGGCCGGATTGGATCCTAACAGTCCCCAGCAAAACGGAGAGATCGGCGGTCAGATCGACGCGTTTTACACGTTCAGGCGCGGTACGGCCATCGGTGGCAAGCGCGGATTGAAGATCCATGCGAATTATGCCCGCTATTATTCCATCAACGGGACGATGAGTAAACCCGGAACCAATTTCTACTACCGGGATTTCTCGTTCGACATCGATAAGAGTTGGAACAGCAAACTGCGCACGGTTCTTTTCGTGTCGTTGCAGAAGAATGCGATGCACGGTGGGGAAGACGTCATCCGCCAGAATGTTTTCGTTGCGGACGTGACCTATAAGTTTACGCCGAAATTCTCGTTGCGGGCCGAGCTTCAATATCTCTATGCGCCTCATGCGGAGGGTTCCAAAGAGGTGGATGGTGACTGGGTGGCCGGATTGCTGGAAGCCAGCTTCGCCCCCAAGTGGAGTATCTTCGTACAGGATATGTACAACCACGGCGGTTCGGAGATCAACTACTACTCGGCGGGCGCCAGCTTCACCCACTCGTTCATTCGCATCGCATTGAGTTACGGACGTAACCGCGCAGGGTATATCTGCTCGGGCGGTGTTTGCCGCGAGATGCCGGCTTATACGGGCGGTAATCTGGCGATGACGCTGACTTTCTGATCGTGAAGATTCTGATCGTCGAAAATTCCCGTATGTTTGAAAATCTAAGAAAGAGAAAAATCAACCAAAATTACTGAAATTATGAAAGGACGAACTAAATTTTTCAACTATTTCATCGCCTGCATTGCGACGCTCTCTCTGGCGACTTTCGCAGCGTGCAGCGACGATGATCCGGAGACTCCGTCCGGCAAATTGGTGCTGACGGCGAGCGCTTCTTCTTTTGTCGCCGGTGAAGGCAACGTGACTTTCATGGTGACGTATGACGGGGAGGATGTGACCTCGCAAGCAGCGATTACCAATGTGACGACCGGTGAACCGGTGGAAAACGCTGCGTGGACCACGACAGAGATCGGCGAGTACAAGTTCCAGGCTGTTTACGACAGCTATACTTCGGATCCCGTTACGGTAAGCGCCATAGACAAAAACAAAGACAAAGACAAAGAGTTCTATCGCTACGTACTGCTGCTCAAGTTTACGTATATGACGTGCGGGAATTGTGTTACGGCACAAGGATATTTCGATGCGCTGGATGAAGCGGACCGTGACCATTTTCTGGTCGTTGCCGCCCACCAGCCTGAAGGAATGCCAATGGATCCTTATTGGTGTTCGGAGGGGATTAGTTTGAAGAGTAAGATGAAAGTAGGTGTGTATCCTACTTGGTCTTATAATTTCGAGGATTTGGTTGTCGGTATCGGAGCGGGTGCCATTTCCAAAACTTCGATCCGGCAGCAGATCAGTCATGCGGAGAAAACCTATCCGGCCGTTTGCGGTGTGAAAGCGACCTCCACGCTCGAAGGTTCGACGGCTAAGATCGAGGCGACCGTTCAGTTCCAGCAGGCCGGTAATTACAAGATCGCTTGCGTGCTGGTTGAGAATAATATTGAAAACAAGGAGACGTACAATACTTTCAACCATGTTTTGCGTGCGGCCCAGACCGATATGGAGGGCGATGCCGTTACGCCGGCCGTAACTGCTCCGGAGGAGCGCACGTTCAATTTCGAGGCGACGATCGGGGAGGACTGGAATGCCGAGAACTGCGCCTTCGTGGTTTATGTATTCAAAGAGGAGGCCAATGGCAAGTATATTGTCAATAACGGTGCTGAATGTACTGTTGATGGTTCTGTGGATTACAGATATGAGTTGTAGGATATAATTTGTATAAAAAAATCCTTTGCTAGCAACAGTAAAGGATTTTTTTTATATCTTGCAATGTGTTAAAACTTTAATTATTGTTAGAAGTTTTTTTGAAAATGTTGAATTGTAAGAGAATATTATCTTTCAATAGATAATGAGTAACTTATACATTTTTACTTTTGATTTTTTCATCCAATTTTAACCTTTAATCAATAATAACTATGAAATGGCATTTTAATTTCTTTAGATTTGCTGTCATGTGTGCGGCTTTTGTTGCCCTTGCCGGTTTTATGGCTTGTAGCGACGACGATTCCGAATCCGGCTCGGAACTTGTCTTGTCGGCGAGTACCTCTTCGTTAGCGGGGGGGGGCAGCGTGACATTTACGGTGGCTTTTGAGGACAGGGATGTAACCGCCGAGGCCGTGATTAAGAATGTAACCTCTGGCTCTGAAGTTCAGAATGCCACTTGGACGACGAATGTGGCAGGTACCTATGAGTTCCAGGCCGCATACGATGGCATGTTGTCGAACGTCGTTTCGGTGAAGGTAGAATCTGACTCGAAATCCGATGCTTTTTACCGACATGTGTTGTTGACGAAGTTCACGGCGACATGGTGCGGGCCTTGTGCGCAGGCGCAACGGTATTTCGAGCAATTGAAACCGGAAGAATCCGAACGTTTCCTGGTTGTCGCCGCACACCAAGGGGACCGATTGACTGTCCCGGTAGGGAGCGCACTCGGTGCGAAGTTGGGGTATCAGTATGTGCCGACTTGGAATTATGATTTTAGAACAGTCTTTGAAAGTGTAGGTACGGGAGGTATTACGGCGACGTCGATCCGTAACCAGATCAAGAGTGCTATGGAGGAGTATCCGGCCGTTTGCGGTGTGAAGGCCGAGTCGGAACTTGACGGGCAGACAGCAAAGATTCGGGCGACGGTAAGGTTCCAACAGGCCGGTAATTATAAGATCGCCTGTGTGCTTACCGAAAATGATATTCAGAAAACTAACAATGAAACGCTACCCGTTTTCAACCATGTTCTGCGGGCGGCACTTACGAATATGGAAGGTGATCCGATCGCTCCTGCCGTTGCGGAAGCCGGTGAGCGCAGTTTCGATTTCGAGGTCTCCCTGAATAACGGCTGGGATTCTCAGAATTGCGAATTTGTTATCTACGTGTTCAAGGAAGAGGAGGACGCTGCCTTTGTCGTCAATAACGGGGCCGTATGTCCCGTCGGCGGGAAAGTCGATTATAAATATGAGTCCGTCAAATAGTTTCGGTTGTATATGGGAAGAAAACAGAAAAGCCGGGGTGTTCTCGGCTTTTCTGTTGCGGATGCTCTGTCGCATTCCGAATATATGTAAAAAATCCTCGACCGTGTGGCCGAGGATATAATCGCTGCTTTAGTGTAAGCGGTGTTATTTGAGGTCCTTGGCTTTGAGGCGGACGATTTTTCCATCCCGGACAACGACCAATTCGCCATCTTCTTTTTTGACTTTTTCAATCAAACGCTTACGGGCAAGCAAAATTCCGGCGTTGATTTTCTCCTGCATCTGCTTGATCTCAATTTCGCTCATAATCTGCAATCGTTTTATAGGATAACGTATCTTCGATATGGGTTGTTATGTCTTTTCCTCCCAATGCGATGATTCTGATCTGTTCGTCTGCCGAACTGTTGTCGTAGATCGCCCAATAGTTGCAAAGGGGAATATAGAGAGCGGTCAAATTCTTTATCCCATTGGCATAGCGGCGACGAATCACATCCGAAGGAATATTGTGGCCTCCCTCTCGCACACGGGTCGCGACGCGTTCGATAGCCTGTTCGGGGGTCGGCAACCAAAAATAGAGCAGCGTCACGAAGTAACCTTTTGCTTGCGCCCGTTCTATGAACTTTACATAAGAACGCGTGGACAATGTCGTTTCAAAAGCAAAATCCGACCCTTCGGACAGCAGGTCGTCCATTCGTTGAAGCATCAATCGTCCTGCTTCGATCGCCACGCTTTCCGGGTTGAACGGCGACAGGCCTTTCGCTATTTCATCCGCATTGACGAACTCCTTGCAGCCGAGCATTTCGGGCAGTACGGCATAGGATGCAGTCGTCTTTCCCGCACCGTTGCAGCCCGCTATGATATATAGTTTTGGCATATCGTACGGACAAAGATAGCTAATTTTACGATTACAGGCTGTTTTACTGTGATAAAATGAGACGAATCAGCCCCAAAGGTCAATTTAGGCCTTCTGTCAAAGTTTGTTCGTTGGTCGTTCTATGAATTGTTTCGGATATTGCTCGTTGGAGCCAGTCAACGGGAAATGAAACTCTTTTTGTTTGTCTTCTAACGATGTATCGCCGAATATAACTGTATCGCTTTTGATATGAGCTTCGAAAAGATTGAGGTATGGTTCATCTGTGAATCCAGGCCATTTTTGTAGGTCCTGTCAGCTTTTTTGAATGGCTTTGATTTTCATTTATTTGCGTATTGCGCAAGCAATCGAGGGTAGCAGATTCGGGGTACAATAATATAGCACAAACAGCTTTTCAACCCCTTTTCGCTGTGCAGAAACAAAAAAAGCCAGCAGTTACATTTCTGTAAATTGCTGACTTTTCGAGCCGAAACCGAGATTTGAACTCGGGACCCCTTCATTACGAGTGAAGTGCTCTACCGCTGAGCTATTTCGGCAATAGGGAGTTTTGTGAAACCCTTTCGGGATGCAAATATCGGAAAATTTTTTGAATAAAATCAAATGGTAAGGACTATTTCTTGGAAAAAGTGCGATTTTTTCTCTCATTCTTGCTATCTTCGCCCCGAAAATTTCGTATCTCCAGGGTTTCGGAGGTCGTACGGACCGGAATCCGAACCCTCGGGAAGATAAAAAATTACGAGGAGTTAATCCGCTAATAAACAAAACCGTCATGCAAGATAAGGCTACGCTCAATCCTACTCCGGATCAGACATTCGAGATCGTTGGTCAGGGGGCGTATGATTTTGTCCGGGTTCTGACCCATTCCAAACAGTTGCAGCGCCAGGGCCGGGTCGAAGAGGCCTGCAACGAACGCTTTCACGCCTTTCAGCGCATTTCCGAATTATTGCCCGAAGACGAGGAGGTGATTCTCGAATGGGAGGATCCCAATACGCGTGCGGCGCTCGAGGTGATTCACGCTTCGGCGATCGACCATTTCCTGATCAACGATTTCGAAATGTCCACCGCCATGCTCGAATTGCTTCTCGAACTGGATCCCGAAGACCATCTGGAGGCGATTATCCTATTGGCGTTCAATTACCTGGCAATGGAGGAGTATGAACTTTTCGACGAGGTGAGCAACGATATTTCCGATAAATACGCCTGCAAGGAGGTATTGACCATGTGGGCGGCTTTTCGGCGCAGCGGCCGTATTCCCGAGGGCGATGCGATCCGTTTCAGGACCCGATTCGCACCCTATTTTGCCGAATTTACCTCCGACGAACATCCTGCCGACGGGCAGTACCTGGAGGATATCGAAAGCGAACGCCCTTCGGTGCAGGCCCAGGCTCGTGAGCTGTGGCTCCGCACCGAAAATCTCTGGACGCTTTTTCCCGATTTTATTGCGGCGCTTCGAAGGTAGCCCCTCCCGATTTTCTCCGGGGTGAAGTTGCCGGCAAGGGCGTATGTGCCGTCTATCGTGCAAGCTGTTATGAGAGGAGGGCGATTTGCGAGGGGATTTCCCCGATTTTACGAATCCGACGGGTAGTTCGTCACTCCTTTATCCGGTGTGTGCGAGCCTTCCGGACCTTCCTGCAAGAGATCGAATCGAGGCTTTTCGCCCGATCGGAAGCCGATGAATATCGGGGTAATTAAAATGTGTATTTGTAAAAAAGAAACACCGGACTTCATAGTCCGGTGCCTTGTTTCTTATCCGATCGTATCGACCAGTTTGTAGAGCTTGTCGCCTCGGCGAATGAGTTGGACGGTTTTGACCGAGCAGGTCGTTCCCTGGAGTACTGTTTGCACGGGGTGCTCGTCCACGAAGATTTCGTCCCCGTGCTGCTCGACCACTCCGGTCGTTTCGCCCATCCAGAGCAGTTCGTCCCCTTCGTGTAGAGGAGCCGCTTCGACGAGTACCTCGGCCACCGAGATTTTTTTGAAGAAATTGGTCACCTTGCCCACATAGACTTTGCGTTTGGTGGCGGCCGATCCGTGGTGGCGGCTGTGCTCCACGATCGGGCGTCCTGCGTAGTATCCTTCCCAGAATCCGCGATTGAATACCGTTGCCAGCCGCTCTTTCAGTGCGGCGGCCAGTTCCGGCGTGTAGTCGCCGTCTTCCATGGCCCGGAGCGCCCGGTCGTAACATTCGACCACGCGTTTGACGTATTCCGCACCTCGGGCTCGCCCTTCGATCTTGAGGACCCGCACGCCCGATTCGATGAAATAGTCGAGAAAGTCGATCGTGCAGAGGTCTTTGGGCGAGAGGATGTAGTTGCCCTCGACGTCGAGTGTTTCGCCCGTTTCGGGGTCCGTAACCAGGTATTTGCGACGGCAGATCTGCCGGCAGGCTCCCCGGTTGGCCGAGAATCCGTCGCTGGTGTGGAGCGACAGGTAGCATTTGCCCGATATGGCCATGCAGAGGGCGCCGTGGGCGAACATTTCGATCCGCACCAGCTCTCCGCCGGGTCCCGTGATCCGCTGCCGTTCGATCTCCCGGCTGATGTGGGCGACCTGCACCAGGTCCAGTTCCCGGGCCAGGACCACTACGTCCGCCCATTGGGCGAAGAACCGGACGGCTTCGATGTTGGAGATGTTGCTTTGCGTGGAGATATGTACGTCCATGCCGACGCTGCGGGCGTATTGGATGGCGGCCATATCGGTAGCGATGATGGCGTCCACACCCACCTCGCAGGCACGGTCGATGGTCGCATGCAGGGTTTCGATCTCTTCGTCGTAAATCACCGTATTGACCGTCAGATAGCTTTTCACGCCGTGTTCACGGGCGATCGAAACGATCTGCCCCATGTCTTCCAGGGTGAAGTTGGCGGCGGACTGGGCCCGCATATTGAGCCTTCCCACTCCGAAATAAACGGAGTTGGCTCCGGCGTCGATCGCTGCATGCAGGGATTCGTAACTTCCTGCAGGAGCCATGATCTCTATGTCGCTGCGTTTCATAGGGCCGAGGATTTATTTGTTGCGTCCGATCAGGCTGCCGGCGTACTCCCGCAGGCGGGCCGTGCCTTCCGATTGTACGGATAACGTATCGAGAATGTTCAACGCCCGTTCGAAGCGGTGGTTGATCTGCTGTTCGGTCAGACGGGCGACGCCCAGTTTGTCAAAGACCTCACGCACACGTGCGATCTTCTGCTGATCGGAAAGAATCGGATCGGAATAGGTCGAAGTGAGGATTCGGTGCTCGGCGGCCGACGCCTTGCTGAGGGCCATGACCATCAGGTAGGTCTTTTTGCCTTCGAGGATGTCGCCTCCGATCGCCTTGCCCAGCCGTTCGTCGCCGTAACTGTCCAGCAGGTCGTCCTGCAACTGGAACGCCAGTCCCAGTTCGGTGGCGAAACGGTAGAGGCGCTGACAGTCTTCCTCGCCCGCACCGCCGATGATCGCTCCGATGACGGTCGCACCCGACAGCAGGGCCGAAGTTTTGAGTTCGATCATGTGGAGATACTCTTCGACCGAAACCGACTCCCGGGTTTCGAAATCCATATCGTACTGTTGGCCTTCGCAGACTTCGATGGCCATCGTATTGAAGCGGGTGAGAATCTGCGGCAGCACCTGGGGCGGGTATTCGCTCAACAGGCGGTAGGCGCTGATGAGCATCGCATCGCCCGACAGGATGGCGACGTTCTGTCCCCATTTGGCGAAGACGGAAGGGTTGCCCCGGCGCATCGCCGCGTTGTCCATGATGTCGTCGTGCAGCAACGTGAAATTATGGAAAACCTCGACGGCTGCCGCTGCCGGCATGGCCGCCTGGGGCTGGTCGGAGAAGATTCCGCAGGTAAGCATCAGCAACATGGGACGCAACCGTTTCCCGCTCATCGTGAGGGAATAGCTGATCGGTGCGTACAACCTGCCGGGTTCTTCGGGATATCCGATTTGTCCCAGATAATGTTCGATGGCCTCCAGAATTTGGTCGTTGTTTTGCATGCTGAAATCCGATGGGTAAGAATCGTTGAACTTCGTCGTCGTTTTCTCTGTCCGGCATAATTCGGGCAAGTTCGTTTTGCCTGTGCCTGGTGGAAATACTCCCCCAAAAGTAGGAAAAAAAGTCGATAGCGTGCAATTATTTTCTAACTTTGACAGGATTAACCTGTAAAATTTATCCTTTTTATGAAAAAATTGGTCATCGGCGTCGATATCGGAGGGATCAATACGGTCCTCGGTTTGGTCGATCGCACGGGTGAAGTCTATGCGCGATCTTCTTTTCGTACAGCGGAGTACCCTTTTTTCGACGACTATCCGGCTTATGTCGAAATGCTCGTACGGACGCTGCGGAAGCTTTGTGCGGCGATGCCTGCCGGGGCCGTACTGTCGGGTATCGGGATCGGTGCTCCGAATGCCAACTATCATACGGGCCGGATCGAGCGTCCGGTCAATCTCTGGAAGTTTCGATCCGGAGAGCCGAATCCGGAGGAAGGGCGGCGGTTTTTCTCGCTTTGCAAGGAGGTCGGCAACTCTTTTCCCGGGATTCCCGTCCGTATCACCAACGACGCCAATGCCGCCGCTCTCGGGGAGATCGCTTACGGCAATGCCGGGAGAATGCGGGATTTCATCATGGTAACGCTTGGAACCGGGTTGGGATCGGGATTCGTTGCCGGCGGTCGGATGATCTACGGGCACGATGGCATGGCCGGAGAGCTGGGGCATGTCGTCGTCGAACCCGGAGGACGGCAATGCGGCTGCGGGCGCCGTGGCTGTCTGGAAACCTATGTTTCCGCGACGGGTGTCAAACGGACGGCCTTCGAGTTGATGGCCCGGGAAACGGTGCCGAGCGTTTTACGCGATGTACCTTACGACAAGTTCGACGCCCGGATAATTACCGAAGCGGCGCAAAAGGGTGATTCGCTGGCGCTCGAGGTTTTTCGCTGTACGGCGGAGAGGCTGGGAAGGGCCCTTGCGAATGCCGTAGCGATC
>OHLR01000625.1_pt1 | contig 15376 bp, 9 predicted proteins | sample 1569141 | NCBI WGS metagenome assembly OHLR01 (sample SAMEA3879553, study PRJEB24766) | human gut metagenome | biome: human-associated habitat; feature: feces | place: USA | collected 1985/1987
TATAAATTTAAAGTTTTTCTATTATGAACAAAAAATTTTTAAGTGCAATCCTGTTTGGAGCCCTTATGGTCACTTCAACAGGAACATTTGTATCTTGTAAGGATTACGATGACGACATCGACCGCTTGGATCAAGAAATATCCAATGTGAAAGATGCAATCAAGGCCCTTGAAGACAAAGTAGGCTCAGGCAAATATGTCGAAAGCTGTACTCCGTTCACTGATGGTAATGGTGGTTATGAAATCAAATTCAGTGATGGAGAGACCATTAAATTATACAATGGTGCAAAAGGAGAACAAGGTGAACCGGGCAAACCAGGTACTCCGGGTACTCCAGGTACTTCTGCTGATGATTATGTAGTATCAGTAGAAGAAGGTGAATCAGCTTATGAATTAGTTATTACTTATGCTGATGGCACTAAAAAGACTATCAGTATGCCTAAAGCTACTTCTGTAGTTAGCGGAGTTAAGTTTATCCCTACTTTCCTTTCTGAAGGTGAAGCTGCCAGAATCCATTTCCCTACCATCGTTACTGATAGTGTGGCAGGTAAAACAGAGATTACAGGTGCAGATTGGGGTACAAATAACTTTAGCACATTTAAAATCGTTTACTCAGGTAAGGCAGACGTGAAGTATCAGGTAAATCCTAACAGCGTATCATTCAAAGATATGGAAGTGGTAGGATTTGTTCGTGATACTGCTGAAATATGGAACTACAATACGAATAACAAGAATTGGGAATTGTTCAACGCTGGACAAAAACTGTACACTGATGGAAAAATTACCGTTGAATCTTATAAAGAAGGACATGGTATGTTAAACTTCCGTGTAAAGGACTGGGCTTTTGCTGAACAATCTAATCTGGACGAAAGAACAGTATATTCATTGAGAATTAAGAACAATGACCAAATCGTTCATTCTGATTTTGTTCCCGCCAAGCATGAAGTAATTTTGCAGAAAAACGTACATTTGGTTAAAGTAGCTGATGCATTTGACCAAACTAACGCTCCTGCTCAGATTAAAAATGCAATTGCTCCTAACAAGGTAAATTATAGAGAATTCATCAAAGATGAATATTATCTTAACACCTTGAATCCGACCGGTACTGAAGAGGCTAAATTGAAGGCTTATCAAGCAGATAAAGCTAAGTTCGAAGCCAATGCTGAAAACCAGTTATATAAAGGAGATGCTGAATCTAAAGATGATGCAGAACGTATTGTTGTAGAATTGAACTATACAGGTGATGGACATTCAAAAAATTTGAAGGACATCGTAACTTCATTCTTTGACAAACGTATGGGTAGAGCCGAAGCAGCTCAATATCCTTTGATGGAGAATGGTTTTGATGACTATTCATTGGTGTTTGAACCGGTTGACTTCTATTATGATGGCGTTAACCAGACAAAACGTTATTTGGATGTTACCAAAGATGGTGTTGCTACAGTAAAACAAACTCCGGACCCGATTTGGGGCGCAGAAACTGATGCCAGCCACACAGCTGCTATAGACAGAACTCCTATTGTTCGTGTGAAACTGGTAGCACCGGGTGAAGACAATGGTAATGTAGTTAAAACAGCAATCATCAAGATTCACATTGTACGCAAGACAGTTGTTCCTGAAATTAATATTACAGAAACAAAAGATGTTACTCTGAAACATATCAATCAAGTTCTTGACATGGATATGGATAAGATATTCAACCATAAAGATGTACAGTTGAGTAAAGACGAATTCCGTAAGACTTATGATTTCGTTCCTGAATTTGCAACAGCAGATGAGGCTAAACAACACGCTGTATATGCATGGGATGGAAAAGATAATGCAGACTATTCATTAGATCCGAACTTTAAACCTGAAGAATACAATCAGTTGTTCGTTACAGTGAAGAATACAGCATTCTCTCGTCATGACGATCACGACGTTTACACTGTTAAGGGTACATACAAGCCAAATGCTGATCATAAGGGATTATCTGACATCCATGTTACTTATACTATCAATGTGAAGTATCCGGATGTAGTTGCTCCTGAAAAGACTAAGTTGAACTGGGTAGATGATTCTTACTTCATTGCTCACGGTAGATACGATAACTTTGATGATCCTAAAACTTATGAAATGGTTGCAGCATTGAATGACGAATTCGATTTGATCAACTATAATCCTTATAAGGGTCAGACTCATGATAAGGATTGGGCTAGAGCTACCTTGTCATTCGAATTGGTTGACCAGCATAATAACGCATCTAAGATAGGTGACGGTCACAATTCCGGCATCCGTTTGTATCAAGGTAAAGACAACAAGTGGTATATCGCTTTGGAGGCTACAGACGAAGGACGTGCTTGGATCAATGCTGCTGACGCTAAGGATTTGAAGAAGATCAAAATGCGTGCTGTAGTAAGCTTCAATGAAGATGTTGACGGATTGTATGGTACTTGCAACAAGGAAGCCAATGCTCATAACAAGTATGCTAAAGAAGATTACAATAACTTCTCTTGCGATACTATCAATATGGTAAACAATACTCCTTGGGCTAAAGATCATACTACTACTTATACTGGTGCTCCTGCTCCTGAAAATGGACGTTCTACAGTGGTTATCGATGAATTTGAAGTTGCATTTGTAACTCCGATGGTATTCCACGCTTACGAAGCAGGTCCTTTGTATGACAAGTATCAGGAAGCTGAAAATACAGTATCATTGAAGGATGCATTCTTCTTGTCAGATTATCTGTGGTCTGAAGGTGCTCAGGCACAATTCAATAACAACCATGTTATCTATGATCACAAAGATATGGCTAAGAATAATACTTTGGTTCAGACAGGTGATCAAGCTGGTTGGTCAAAGAAACTGGTAGTTGACCATAATGTATTCGATGTTAATACAACTGTTAACTTCAAGGTTTCTAAGGCATACTTTGCTGACGGAAGTGAACTGGATGCTGAAAACATGAAGAAGATCAAACTTGATAATGCTAACCAGACTATCACATGGATCAACAATGGTGAAGATATTGCTCAACCATTTACTATTGATGTAGAAGTTTGTGTAAATCACAAGTGGGGCGGTATCTGCGACCATACTTGGAAGAAAGCTCTTGGACATTCTGTTGGAACTATCCAAATCCAAGTTAAGAAGCACAATGACAAGTAATTAATACGCTCATTGTTTATAAAAAAAGAGGGGGGCAAAATGTTCCCCTCTTTTAGTTTTTATAATCGTTTATCCAATTATATTGTGTATGAAGTATATATATGCTGTCTGTTTTCTGTTATTAGTATGTGGCTGTCATAAAGAAAATGACACCCCTGTTGTTTTACCTGCACGGACACTATTGGTTTATCTGGGAGGAGATAATAATCTTGATGCCGAAACCTATGACAAACTTGTTCAAATTAAAAATGGATGGGAAGACGGGACAGATGGAAATATAATAGTGTATCAGGATACACCATTTAAGGACTCTCCACGATTGATGGAAATTGATGGAAAAAGTGAGAAAGGCTATATTACCATACATACCTATGACCAAGAAAACTCAGCCTCCCCCCAAGTGCTTAAACGAGTTATAAACGACGTAACTCGGCTTTATCCTGCTAAAAGCTACGGTCTAATCGTGTTTTCCCATGGCAGTGGCTGGCTTCCTCCACATACATTGGTTAATGGCTCGCGGTCTATCATCATCGATAATGACAATGAAATGGAAATAACAGATTTTGCCATGGCCCTCCCGGACCATTTATTTGAATTCATAATCTTTGAAGCATGTAATATGGCAGGTATTGAGGTGGCTTATGAATTAAGAAATAAAGCAGCATATATCATGGCTTCCTCTGCCCCAGTAGTATCTCCGGGATTTACTCCTATCTATACCGGCAGTATTTCCTGTCTGCTTGAAGAAAATGCTGATTTGCAAAGATTTGCAGAAAATTATTTTCATTATTGGAATTTGATGGAAGGCGATAAACGTTCTGCTACCATTAGCATAATAAAAACTGCCGGATTATCAAATTTAGCGAATTTGATACGACAGATCAATACAGAAACATCCGGCTCTTTTCTCCCGGTCGGTAACCTTCAAAATTATGATGGAGTTTTAAAAGCCCCATTCTATTTTTTTGATTTCGCTCAATATTATCAATCATTATCAGATGAAAATACATACAATGCACTTCAAGAGTGTATCAGCCAATGTGTGGTTTACAAAAGAAATACTCCTTTTTATGCTACGGAAGAAGGAACATTCCCTATCACCGCCTTTTCAGGTATGACCACTTTTATCATGCAGAGAGAACTTAATGACTTGAATGAAGAATATACAAAACTACAATGGTATAAAGATATTAATACACATTAGATAATATGTATAACACTGACAAACAATGATATAGCAAATTCAGTAGAAGAAGTATATCTTATTGCAGAATAGATAGATTCTAAATACTTTTCAAAGTATCCTTTAAAGGACAGAATGCCAATATATATGGACAGAAACAGGCGATTATCCATTAATAAGAAACGGAAAAACTTGTCATAAGCAGAAAAAACAAATCCTTTATTTGCTTTGTTTGTCATTTACTAATATCTTTGTTTTATCATTCATTCTAGAACCGCAACAAAATATGAAATACCCTATTGGAATACAGAGTTTTGACCAAATCCGTGAAGATGGCTATGTATATGTGGATAAGACCGGTTTGATTTACAACTTGGTAACACAAGGCAAGACTTATTTCTTGAGCCGTCCACGCCGTTTTGGCAAAAGCCTGCTGGTAAGTACCCTTGCCTGTTATTTCCAGGGACGCAAAGATTTGTTTGCCGGACTGGAAATCGACGGATTGGAAAAGGACTGGTATGAGTATCCTATCTTCCGTATAGACTTTAATGGAGGACTGTATACACAACCCGGAATTCTGGAGGCTACCATTGAAGGCTATTTAGGGAACTGGGAAGATATTTATGGCAAGAATCCCAATTATACAACCATAGGAACCCGTTTCATTGAAATACTTCGCCGGGCTTATGAACAGACAGGGCGGCGTGCGGTGGTTCTGATTGATGAATATGACAAACCTATTTTGGATGTATTAGATACGGAAGCTTGTTTTTATGATGATTATGGAAAGCAAGTTCTGTTGGAGAACCATAACCGGGAAATATTGAAATCCTTTTATTCTACCTTTAAAGGAGCCGATCAATACTTGAGATTCGTATTGTTGACCGGAGTAACAAAGTTTTCCCAAGTAAGTGTTTTCAGTGGATTTAACCAGCCTAAGGATATCAGTATGGATGAACGGTACGAAGCCTTGTGCGGTATCACCCAGAATGAGCTGGAAGCATTTTTCGAAGAACCCACCATACAGTTGGCTGCTAAATATCAGTACACAGTGAAAGAAATGAAGGAACTTCTCAGACGGCAATATGACGGATATCATTTTGGAGAGAGGATGACCGACATTTACAATCCGTTCAGCATTCTTAATGCTTTTGACAGTATGGCAATTCGTGATTACTGGTTCTCTACAGGTACTCCCACCTATTTGGTTCGTCTGCTGCAACACAGCCGCGAGCAGATAAACGAACTTGCCGGACGTTATTATGTTCCCTCTTTGTTTGTGGATTATAAGGCTGATGTGGAACAGCCTCTACCCATGATTTATCAGAGCGGATATCTCACTATTAAAGAATATAATAGACGTATGGGAACTTATCTGCTCGATTTTCCCAATAATGAGGTGCGTAAAGGGTTCTTGTCCGTATTGGCAGCACATTATTTGAAACCCGGAGGTGGAGAGGTCAACAGCTGGATTATCGATGCTGTTACTTGCCTTGAGCAAGGGAACACCTCCGCTTTTTGTGATTCTCTGACCGCCTTTCTTGCAAGCATCCCGTATGACTCTCACGCTTCCTTGAAGGAATTGGATATGACTGAGAAACATTTCCAATACACTTTTTATCTGATTCTCCGTTTGATAGGAGTTTATTGCCGTGCAATCCATTGTGAGAATCGCCAGAGCTTCGGACGAGTGGACTGCATATTGGAAATGGACGAATATGTTTACATTTTCGAATTCAAGATGGACGGAACAGCAGAGGAGGCTTTACAGCAAATAGCAGAGAAAGGCTATGCCCGATCTTATTTGACCGATAACCGTAAAATAGTCTGTATCGGGGTGAATTTTTCTTCCCTTACACGTACTGTGGAAGAATGGAAGGAAATAATTTACAGGTAAGATTTAGTCATAGTCAGCCTAAAGCGTTAAACAAAAGATTGCCTTCCACTATTTTTTATGGGAATATACCGGTAAGAATGTTCATGCTGTTGCCGGCATAACACATTTAATTTTCATCTTTTTATCATTTTGTTTTTCTTTTTGCTAAGAATGAATTATTTTCGCAGCCGAACACAAGTTTAATTTCTTACCGACAATAAGCAGACATGCTTTAATCCTCGACCAATTCAACTTGTCCTCATTTTAATTTTAACGGATAAGCTGATGTTTTGTCCCTCACTATTATAAAATAAAAGAATGAAAAGATCACTGTATGTATCGCTATTGACGATCATGTACTTCTCTGCCTGCCAAGGTAGTGAGGAACTAGAGCAATCACAAGAAAAAGAGTACACGGTATCCATTATGGCAAGAATCGGGAAAACAGTTTCCGGAGCACGCTACTTGCAAGATCATGAAAATGCCATCGCTAGTTTTAGTAAAACCGATGATATAGGTGTTTTTATGGACAATGACAGTGCCGTCCGCTGGATATTCGATGGAACTTCCTGGACTACAGAAAAGAGTGTCTTTTGGAAAGATAAAAACCAGGAACATACTTTTTACGCATATTATCCCCACTCCGGTTCCAAAGCCGAAAGTAAGGAAAATATAAAAATGCCTTCTCTCGACAGCCAGAACGGGACTTGGGAAAATATTGACCAATATGACTTTCTAGTAGCATCCAGGAAGCTTTCCTACGATACCGACCTTGGCAATGTGGCCTTTTCGGGCGATTATTCATTTAAGCACGTTTTGTCACTATTAAAGATAAACATAAAGGGTGAAGGAGATATGGCACAGGCCGTTATTGACAAAATCAGACTTGAAGGAAATGGGTTGACGACCCAAGGATACTACTCCTTTGAAACGAACAGCATCACCATCAGCGAAACTCCCAAGGAAACCTTCCAGATTACTCCGTCACACACCATGAACAATCAGGATGTTTCTTTTTATTTTATCCTGAACGGGGGCGAGAATGACGGAAACATTGATCCGAAAGCCGTGAAAAACCATTCTGTTAATCTCACCATTGAATATACCCGTAACAACAAATATTACATAACACGACGAGACGACCTGTCTCCGGGCTTATTGTCCGGATGTATTCATAAATACAATATTGTAGTAAAAGACGGAAATGTAATTATAACGGGAGGAAGTATTTCGGGTTGGACTCCGGGAAATGAAGAAGAGGATATAGTTATAAATGGAGAAGAAATAAACCCACAAACAAATAATATGTTATGAATTATAGATTAACCGAATTAAAGGTGCTTCTGTTTCTATTGCTACTGTCTGCTGTTTCTTGCCAACGCCCGATGTATGATGAAGAAGACGATGAAGACGGAGTCTCGCAAACAAATCTTCCTTTAAAGATATCTGCCAGGTCTAGCGGAGAATCCCAGATTAATTATCCGGCCTATATCTATGCGTTTGCAGAGGACGGCAGCTGTTCTGCCAGTCTGAAAATGACAGATAACGCCCAGATTGAAATGAAGTTACCTCCTGCCCGATATACTATTGTTGCAATAGCCGGTTTGGGAGAAGAATATATCGTTCCGAAAGATCCTAGCCTTGATGATGTAATTGTTATGAAAGAAAATAACAGAAGCTCACGCGCGCTAATGATGGGCACTTCAACTGTGACAATTGCCAATAAGAAAAATATATCTGTTTCTGTAACCCTCTATTATGCTGTATCTTTAGTCAATATCAGTTTGGAAGATATACCGGCAAACGTTAAAAAGGTGAGTTTGCAGATTTCGCCTTTATATTCTTCCCTGTCGTTTACAAGGGAGTATTCCGGCAAAGACAAGAGTACGGAAATTATTTGTGAGTCTGAGCCGGGTGGAATTTGGAGTGCAAAGCCTTTTTATATTTTTCCGGGGAGCGGCTCTCAGACTGTTTTTTCCATAACCTTGGAAGATAATAGTCAGACAAAGACGTTTGGATACACTTTCAAAGGAAAGCCGGAAGCGAACGTGCCATTGAATATCGGGGGTAGCTATTCGGGTGATGTCACGGTAGGGGGCAGTTTGATATCAGGTGAATGGAAGGCTCCGGTAGACATCAAATTCAATTTTGGCGGTGCTGATGAAGGTAATGGCGGTAGTGAGCCGCCTCCCATTAATCCGGATCTTTCCGGGCTACCCGAAATTGGCGGTATCTGGAACGGCGGTATTGTAGCTGGCATAGAGAATGCAAGTTCCACAGGGGCGGATATTTTGTTGATGAGTCTGGATGAGTGGAGTGGATTCGCTTCCGATGTGCGGAATATCATACAGGAGGAGGAAGCAGACGGATGGCATCTTCCGACTGAAGAGGAGGCAAAAATATTGCATAAGACGTTCAGCGGATCATCACTGGATGAACTGAATGAAACCATAGAGGGATTAAGAAACGGAGACCCGTTATTGGATATTGAGAAACGGTATGTATATGATCATAACGGGAGCATATATGCATTCGGATTTAAAACCTCATCCAAATTTTTACAGGCAGGGAGTACGGTGAAATACAAAATACGTTTGGTATGCAGCGCTCATTATGATGCCGGATGACCCATTCATATACTAGAAAAGGGCATTCACACTTCTTGACAATATATGCTTGAGAGTGTGAATGCGTCTAATCGACTTCCATACCGGGAATCTCATTTCCATAGATAAATTCTCAATTAATTGAAAGTTAACATTCTACCACCCGGTATACATTTCCCTTGGTGGTATGTACCCGTTCGCCCAGCTGGGGCAGGATACGGCTCAGGCTGTAGGCGGTCATCCCTCTCATGATCGAAGGATGGGCTGCCTTCATGCGTTCAAACAGTTGGGTGGCGGAGAGGCTAAGCACTTCCTGCGGATTGTCCTCTTCTGTAGCAAAGCGAAAGCAAAGGCGGAACACCTCTTCTTCGGGTACATGCTTGTAGAATAGGGCATTATGTTGCTGTATAGTCTGTTCCTCTTCTTTATTGAACCAGCTTCGTTCACCGGATAGAAGTTCTGTTTTAAGCTGGGCGTACAATTGCTTATGCTCTACGGACGTGGTGCAGTCTATGGCATGCTTCAGACTGACGCAAAGAAAGCGGCGTGAGCCGGTGCGGTCTACCAGCAAATCCTCCCGGTTGCTGGTGCCGATGAACGAGGCAATACGGGGAAGCGATGAAGCGCTGTGTTTGTAAGCCTTGCGGATATTCAGTGCGGAAGCTTGCATCAGGTTCTTCAGCAAAGGCATTTTGGACGCACCTAGTTTGTCGAATTCATCCAGGTTGATTAATCCGTAGGCAGCCAGCTTGGCTTCGGCGGATGCCGGGGAGCTTAGGTCGTAACTTTCCGTGTAGTAGGATTTCAGCCTATCGGGCATCAGCAGACGGCAGAACGTACTTTTCCCCAATCCCTGGCGACTGCTCACCAGCAGGGGAGCCACACTGTTGGCGCGGTTGTTATCCGGATTGAGCTGCATCCATTGGGCAGAGACTCCCAGCATCCAACGGTGGAAACCGTTCACCCATACCGGGTCGTCGGACACCCTGCGTGCCAACGCGGACACCCGGTCCGTGCCGTCCCATTCGGGAAGCTGCTCAAAATAGGCAGTAAAGGGATGGTATTCACTGATGCGGCGTGAGCGCACAAAGCGTTGAATGTCCCTGTCCCAACAGTCTATGCCCGTTTCAATAGCCTCCAGACTTAGTGAGTTCATCCATCGTTCGTCCACTTTGGCGTAACGCAGATGAGTATCGGGAATGTTGTTTTCTACACTTGCCACTTCAGTTTCTTCAGTAAGCACATTGAACCGGAAGCGGTAGCGGGAGATGAGGAAAGCGGTCACTTCCTGCATCAGGGTATGTGATTTCGCTTTCTTGCCAGTATCTTCTGGGGAGGTTGGTCCCGCTTTTTTCTGAACATCTTTTTTCAAGTGAGCGGAATCCTTCTCTGTCTTTTCAGTTGAGACTGTCGGATGTGTCCGAGAATCGTCCATACTCCCCGGCAGGTTATCCTTACCGTTTTCAGTAAGAAGAACCTGTGAGTCGGCCATCTCTCTTACTCCGTCTTCGTCCGACACGATGTAGTGGTAACTGCCCGTGGGAGCATTCCCGTCGGTGCGCGGAGTCCAGTTCAATGCCAGAACTACTTGGCCCTCGCGGATATCCAGCGCCAGACGCACGCCGGGTATAGTCCGGCAAAGCGGCATCAGCCCGTTGAGAGCGGATACGAGATCACGACGCGGTGTTCCGTCAATAGGAACAGGGCTTGACAGGAATTTGCTTCCGAAGAAGACTGTTTTGAGAGTAGCGAATACATTCATGAGTTACTTTTTTAAGTTTGGCAAACTACAAATATACAACATAAAAAGGCGTTTGTCAAGAGGGGGCGGAAATATGGCAGATCTTGGTGCAGGATTCGATGAAACTTGGTGCAAGATTTAATGGAACTTGGGGCAAAATTCAATGGATACAGGGCGCAATACATACGTATGTGTAGGCCGATGCTTGCGTATGTGTGACCCGATGCTTATGTACGTGTGGGCTTACACGTTACTAACACGCGAGCTGACACGTTACTAATGTTGGGGCTTATACGTTACTAATGTTATTGTTGAATACGCCTTTATGTTTTTAAAATACACCTTGAGCTTTAAAAAATACGTCTTCAACTTTTAAGAAAACATCTTCAGGCTTTTAAAAAACAACTATACGTTTTTAAAACACGCCAGCTTGTTCAGTGCACAGACTTAGCCTGTTCAGCTTACAGACCTAGTCTGTTCCGTGTATTACTCCCCCACTAATCCGATACGCTCCCTTTTCCCCTCATCCTGTCATCTTATGTAATATGCACAGAAAATCAGCCGGTTAAATCTGAAACCATTTCCCCTCACTTCCATTTCAGCCCGTATCGTTTTATTCCTTCACAAAAAATGTGAAAGAGCAGGCTGAAAGGAGGCTGACAGAGCAATGACAGGAGCCCCTTCATAGCCGGAACGCCTATGGGCAGGGAGTTTCAGCGATAGATGAAAGGAGAAAAGGAACAACCGGATTTTATCGCTGAGGCATTTAAAATGAAGATAATCTCAGCATTTCCACCTGCGAATGAACAGATGATCATCCATGTTTTGAGCCTGATTTATGATTGGTATGAAAGATTTATATTTTTCAGACTATGTAACAATAATCCTCCCGGTATTTCTATACTCAAGATAAATTATATCACAATTCTTGCTGCTCTAAACAAAGGTATATTTGCAAAATATACAAAGACAGATACAGAGGGAACTTGGTATATCCGTTTACGGATCGGTACGCTCCATGCGTGATATTTTTGATATTCTGTTTTCGTATGCCACTCAGAACCAATTGAACCTGGTGATAGATGAAGTACAGGAGTTCTTTTATGTACGTAAGAGTATATTTGCCGACATGCAAGAATTATGGGATAAATACAAGCCGGATATGAAAATAAACTTCATTACTTGCGGCTCCATCTATTCACTGATGAAAGAACTGTTTGAGGATAAAAAATCGGCCATGTATGGACGGATGACCAAGCGTCTGGACTTGCAGCCGTTCAGCATAGCAACACAGAAACAGATTCTAAGCCATTATCATCCTGCTTATACTCCGGCAGATTTGCTTTGTCTTTATATGCTGACCGGTGGGGTGGCAAAATATATAGAAACATTGATGGACGAAGGTGCTTTCAAGAAAGAACGGATGCTTACTTGCTTTACCAATGAATACATGCCTTTTCTTACAGAAGGGAACGACTTGATCAATATGGAATTTAGAAAAGAGGGGGCCGTTTACTATTCTATCTTGAGCCTGATAGCTGACGGGAAAAACACATCCGGTGAGATTGATTCAGTTTTAGGTATCACCACAAGTGCCTATCTGCGCAACCTTGAAATCAATTATACCCTTTTGAAGAAGATGCGTCCCATCTTTGCGTCTGAACGGAGCAAGGGAGTCAAGTACAAGCTGAAAGACATTTTTCTGCAGTTCTGGTTCCGCTTTATCTATCCTAACCTTGATTTGGTGGAGAATCACCGGTCGGATTTATTATTGGAATAACCTCTCTTTAAATAATTAGTAACTCCGGCTGTGCATATATTTGCTTATTTTGCACTATTAAGGTGCATTTTGAAATAATAGAAAACCTTCCCTATCTTTCAATAAATGTAATTATTCGTGCAAACTGTCCTCCGTTGATAACATATAAAAATCTATTTAGATTTTCTATAGATAACCAATAGATGGAGTAGTTTTTTTATTTGGTAGTTATATTGTTGATTTATAGTGACATAAATATTCTTTTGTTTCGGTACAATTACTGTAAGAGAATAACTATTTAGATTTCTTAAATAAAAAAGAGCGGTCTCATTTCGGGATCGCTCTTTTTATTTATGTTAACCTTTCGGCAGATTAGCGCGGATTAACAGTCATCGGCAATTCGATAACATATTCGTGTCCGTACATATCATATACTGTAACCTTCAATGTTGAAGCGACAGCAGCTGTCGGGTTGGTTTCATTAGAAACTGATGTAGCAGTGAAGCCCTTGATATCATTACCATCAGCAGTAATTTCTACATTGAAGTATTCATCTACTTCCTTATTGCCATTACTTACCAAATGAGCTTCTTTAATCTTCAAGCTATTTTCATAAGGTGCGCTCAAGAATGCGCTATATTGACCATCGCGAGAGCTTACACCCTTAATGTACTTAGCAAAGACATCTGCAGTCGGAACAGTAGCTTCATAACTATTAGTACCATAAGTCAATGTAGTCTTATAAGGCAGTTTGTCTGTTGCTTTCAAGTTCAAATCAGCAAGTGTAGCCCATCTCCAAGAGTAAGTCGGAGTTACATAGTTATAGATACAGTTGAATACTGTCGGGAATGAAGCTGCATCTACTGTATAATCTATGAATTTACCATCTTTCTTCTCAGAAGAGATAGCACCATAGTTATAAACCACAGTGGTAGTATGCTGGGTCTTATTGTCGATATAGCTGTTAGCTACAGTCAATGACTTATCACCAGTCACTGTATTGTCAACATCTTTATTTTTATCTTTCTTAGCTCCTGCGAATGTGATTTCGTAGTCTGCTGCGGCAGCCTTACCATAGTTGAATACATGGCTCATTGCCATAGTACCAGTATTAGTGTTAGGAGTTGTTTTATCTGCTGTCCAAGAGTTAGGAACTAAGTAGCAGTTGTAAACGCCCTGTGCATCCAGCTGGTTAGTCTTGATAGAGAAGCCTTCGGGTAATACAGTAGGCAATACTTTCTGAACCTTGACAACGCTCTGTGACAAGAATGTACCTTCTTTGTCGAAGAACTTAACAGTACCTTCGTATACCTTGTTGTCTTTCAATGTCTGCAAGTTAACTGTTGTAGCAAATTTAGCATAAGCAACCTTAGCAGGATCATTAGAAGCCTTGTCACCCTTAGCGTCTTCGTAGAATGATAACAAGTTTCCATTGAAATTGATAGCGTCTTCTTTATCTACTATAGACAATTCATAAGAAGCATATCCTGCAGGAATTGTAAACTTCTGAATTTGCTCATAAGCATAATTAATCGGATCAGTAACTTTTGCATTCGGAGTGATAATATAAGATACTGTCTGAGCTACTTCTGAGCTTCCACCTGCCTTAACCCATACTACACGTGAGGTTTCTACACCAGTATAGTCGATAGTGACAACCTTCAAAGGCACAACTACACCCTTGGAATATGTACCACCAATAGCGATATTAAATACATTTTCTTTGCTTACTTTATTTACATCGCCTGTGATAGTCAAACTCTTGATAGCAGCCTTATCGGTTGTAGAAAGAGCTTTATTATTGATGTCAACTACTACATAGCTGGCCAATACTTTACTTGTAGTTGTTTCAGTAGCAACTACGTCAGCCTTAGAAGCGGCTTTGATAGTAAATTCTTTACCGTCAACAACCGGATAGCAATTTTCAGTATTCGGTGTAGCTGTACCTGAAGGTGTTCCACCATTATAACCATTCCATTCTTTCAACGTGCCTTCTTCTTTGATAGAAGACTTGATAGTAGATCTTGTATCAATTTCTTTAGCTGCTGTTAGATCTGTTGTACTAGACTGGATAGTAACATCATAAGTAGAAGTTACAGTTCTGTTTTCTTTTGTTGCTGCAACAGCAAATGCTACATATTTCTTATCACCCGCTGTTTTACCATTATCTAGTAATTTAGCGAATGCTTTCTTATCTGCATCCTTTTTCAATTCAGCTGTAACAGTGTACAAACCATTAGAAGCTGCTCTTGCACCCTTATACAATTTATCAGTATAAGAAGACGAAGTTAAGTTAATATAATCATTGATGCTGGTACCTTCACTATCTACAATAGACAGGATTTCAGCAGGTAACGCTGCATTGGCAGGAGCAACAGACACCAACAATGAAGCCGGATTAGCAAAGATTTCGCCTGCACTAACAGTAAAGCTACCTTCCATATCTTTACCAAAGGTATAAGAAGTTTTTCCACCCCATGTCTTATTGTCTGCAATCTGATAATAATTCAAATCAAGCTGAGTTGTAAATCCTTCTGCTGTCTGTAAGTCGATACTGGTAATCATATCAGTCGTCAAGCCTGTTAATTTTGTAACAGTTTCAGTCAGTTCTGAAATTGTTTTAGCTAATGCTTCTTTTTCAGCTTCAAATTTAGAGTCAATAGCAGCTTCCAATTCAGCTTTTACTTTAGCAACTTCATCTTGAGCAGCCTTGATTGCTTCTGCTTTAGCATTAGCAGCATCCAAGGCAGCTTGTGCGGCAGCTTTTTCAGCTTCTGTCGCAGTGGATTCTGCGCTGTTTGCTTTAGCCACGGCCTGTTCTGCTGAAGCTTTTGCAGCAGCAGCCTCTGTCTTTGCAGCATCCAAAGCAGCCTGCAAAGTAGCGATCTGAGAAGTCATGTCCTCCTTAGTCGCCAGTTTGTTAATTTGTTCCTGCAAATTGTCTATGTCATCATCATAGTCTTTACAAGATACAAATGTTCCTGTCGAAGAAACCATCAAGGCTCCGAACAGGATTGCACTTAAAAATTTTTTGTTCATAATAGAAAAACTTTAAATTTATA